>Ga0082212_10000720_pt1 | contig 48188 bp, 59 predicted proteins | sample TergutNt197P3_FD_71548 | JGI IMG/M metagenome (GOLD analysis project Ga0082212, IMG submission 71548) | Neocapritermes taracua P3 segment gut microbial communities from Petit-Saut dam, French Guiana - Nt197 P3 | ecosystem: Host-associated > Arthropoda: Insects > Digestive system > Gut ... | reverse complement strand
GATGGCCAGGGCGGCGTTGTGCATGGAGGAACCGTAAAATTCCCAAACCATGACCCTGGAGTGCTTAAGCCTGGGATGCAGCACAAAGGTGGCGTCGATGATGATGCCGTCCACCCCTTCTTTCTGCACTCCCGGAAGGCCGCCCAAGGCCTTGTTGGTTACGTCCTTGCCCAGGCCGGGCTTGCGGAGGTCCCGACCGGGCAGTTTGACCACGTTGCGCAGGCCGCCTGAAAGATCCCGCACCTCGAACACCGCTAGGTCCTGTTCTTCGATCTTGCGCCAGGGGTGATTCTGGCGGATGACCTCGATAAGTTCCCCGGTGGGCAGCGCCATGCGGTAGGAGAGCAGGTTATCCACGGCCGTGCCGTATTCCACGGCCAGAGGACCGCCGGAATTTTCCGCGATATTGCCGCCTATGCTGGAGGCGTTTTTGGAGGCCGGGTCCACGGTGAAGAGCAGGCCGGCTTGGGCGGCGGCCAGGGCGGCATGGTTGGTAATCACTCCGGCCTGGGCCGTGAGGGTGCGCGCTTTTTTGTCCAGGGACAGGATGCCGGTTAGCCGGGTCAGGGCCAGCACCACCGAGCGTTTGCGGGCCGGGATGGCCCCGCCGGTGTAACCGCTGCCTCCACCTCGGGGAATTAGGGCGAACTGCATCTCGTTGGCTAGGCGCACCACCCGGCTGACCTCCTCCGCCGTGAAGGGGGTGACTACCAAGAGCGGCAGTTCCAGGCGCAAGTCCGTGGCATCGGTGGCGTTTTCCACCCTGGAGGAAGGCCTGAGATCTATACATTCTTTGGGCAGAATTTCCGCCAGCCTGGTGATGATCTCCTCGCGGAAGGCCATGTCGGAGTCGTGGGCGCTCCAGAACATGGTCAATCCCTCGCTGATGGTATTGGCATAGTGTATGGACAGACCCCGGCGGGACTGCTCGAAACGGTCTCGCACGCTGGCCCGCACCGTGGACGGGTTGATGAAAGGGTTATAGCGCGCCATGAACAGTTCTTCGGCGATCTCAATGGTCAGGCGGCGCACGGCCTCCGGCCATTCCTCAAACTCTTCCAGCTTGATGTGCAGGATGCGATCCACCAGTGATTCGGACTTTATGGATATATGCGGACCTTTGACAGGCATGGTTTTATTCCGGTTGGGGGGTGCGCGGTCATGGGGGTCATGGACTCGCGGATCCACAAAGAAGACAGTATAAAAGCATAATTCCCGCTTGACAAGAGGCCTGCGGATTAACAATGGTTCCGCTCAGGAGTGCTTATTAAATCCAAGGAGGAGTTCTATGCGGCGTTGTTTTATGCTTGTAGCTTTATTGGCGATATTCGGCGCGGCATCCTGCGTGTATTCAGGTGGTTTGCTCTATCCCCAGCCGGAGTTTTCCTTCAGCGACGAGGAAGGCAAAGGGGCGGTGGTAGTGGTGGACACCTTCGGCCTTCCCGGCAGTAAATACGACAGCGGCGCCGGCGGCATGGAGGACTTTGTCAAGCTGCATAACAACAGCCGTGATTCTAATATGAGCTTCAGAGTGTACGTCCATGATCACGATACCGGCCAGTGGCGGTTTATGGGTACATCCAGCCTGAAAGGTCCGGGCGATACTGGCACCGTATCCCGCAGTAGAATCAAGAACCTTAAAAATTATCGCTATTTCGCTGTGGAATCTCTGAACGGCAAACGTTACAATATGTCTTTTTATAAATATCGCAACGATTTGTATGTTTCCGTGGAATAGAAAGCGCTTGCGCCGCGCCGCGGGCGCCGACCTTTGCGGCGTCCGCGGCTTGTTTTTCAAGAGGCCGCTACTTGGGGCGGCCGATGGGATGGGCGATGAAGACCTTGTACCCGGCGGGCAGGGGCAGATCCTCCAGAGTTTTCAGGCCTGATCCCTTGACCACATTGGCCAGTCCGGCAGAGGCGCAGTACAGGCCGGTATTTTGGTACATAGACCCCACATGCATGGCGGAATATTCCGAATCAGCGATCGCGGCATAGATCAGGGTCAGCGGAGCGCCCCCGAAATTGCCGCGCAGATCCTGGGACATGACCTGCTGTAGTTCATGGGATTCGGCTTTATACAGCCAAACCCCGCTCTCCAGGGCCACATAAAGTTGAACTTTCTGTTCGTTTCTGGCCGTGGGCGTGGTGCGTTTGCCGTCCGCGCGGTTGATGCCCCAGGCGGCCCAGGCCAGGTTGGAGATTTCGCTTTCCGGCAGGGCCTCGGGCTTGATGGCCCGGTTGGTCTTCCGGGCATTGAGCGCGGCCATCAGGGGCATGCCGCCCTCCTTGTCCGGAGGGGGGAGCTTGATGTTGTCGGCGGCCAGGGTCGCACCCGTGGGAATCAGGAGCATAATTAAAGTAATGAGTAGCTTTTTGAACATATTCGCCTCCATAAATAAAAAAATAAAAGCCGCCGTCAGGACAGCCAGACAATATCCTCGTTTTTGCGCGGCGGCGTGGGCGGGTTTTGATCCGCATAGCCCACCGGGGTGACCCCGACAAGCTTATAGCCGTTTACGCCCAGGATATTCAAGAATTCTTTCTCCACTTCGTCGTAACCGGTCATCCAACAGGTGGCGAGCCCGGCTTCGTGCGCCAGCAACAGGAAATTGTAGAGCGCGGCCGCACAGGAGACCATGTTGGTGTGGTCTTCGAGGTAACCTTCTTCCGCCTTGGAGAGGCAGGCGACTACTGTTTTCGCGCCGCCCAGGTCCCGGAAATAGCCCTTGATGAACTGGCGCATCTTGTCGTTAAAAACCCGCAAAGCCGTGTCCATGTGTTCCGCCAGGTTTACGGAAAGTTTGAGCAGGCGGTTTAAGGTTTCCCCTTCCACCACCACGAATTTCCAGGGCTGGCGGTTCATGCCCGAAGGCGCCCATAGGGATTTTTTCAGCAGTTCCTCCAGCAGGGCGCGTTCCACAGGCTTGGACGTGAATTTACGAATGCTGCGCCTTTCTTCAATGGCTCGCCGCAGTTCCATGTATGACCTCCTCTTTTCATGTTGCCGATTGGTCCAGGATGTCCCGGAACACCGGCTCCAGACGTTGAAAATAAAAAGCGTTGCCCTCTTCGCTAAGGTGTACGCCGTCCCATTGCAGCAGGGAGGCCTGTTCGACCACGTCTAAATCGGCGGTCCAGGCCTCGATGTCCGCCAGGATCAGCCGCGGATCCGGCGGACTCAGGAGAGCCCTCAAGGCGGCGTTGAAATGGCGCACTTTTTCCGGGTAGGCCGTCCCTCCGGCGCGGATTTGCTCCTCGGTGACATAGACCAAGTGGTTGGTTCCCAGGATCACCTTCCGCGCTTTTTCCTTCAGGGATTCGCGCAGTATCCGGTCCATTGTCTGAATGTATTCGGACTCGGGCAGTTCCATCCAGGCATCGTTCAGGCCGAACTGAACATACAGCAGATTCGGCCTGGTTTCCAGCAGGGCCGGTAGCCGCAGGAGACCTTCCCTGGCGGTGCTGCCGTTTATACCGTCATTGTGCAGTCCGTATTCCAGGGCCTTTGCCAGCATAGTGGCCCAAGCTTTGTCCGGCCGTACCCCGTACCCGGCGCAGATTGAATCACCCAGCAGGGCTATGCGCATGGACTCTCCTTCATTGGTTTTTTTTAATAGAGGACATTATAATCTTTCGGCTGACATAAATCCAGGAGTTAAGCGTTTTGATAATGCCCCAGTTCGAATTACAACTTACCAAAATAGCTGGTTATAATTTGCAAACTGAGGCACTACCAGCGTTTCTATCCATCCGTCTCACCATGTTCCAGGCGTTGCTCTTGGGGTCCTTGGTCTTATTTTCCAGGAGCGTGGCCCGCGCCGTCTGCCCGGATTTTATGCCGGCGGCGTCGCGCAACAGCCCCAGGCCCATGGAAGAACAGACGTAGCGGGCCGTTTCCTCCTGCCCCGGTAAGCGGATGGGATCGGAAATAATCCGCACCTCCAGTGATTTTTCCCTGGTTCCGGACTTGCCCCCTGAAATCCCCGATACCGCGAGATCTTGGATGGGTTTGCGCAGGAGCAGGCAGGAGAGGTGCAGTTGCCTCTTGCCCAATCCGGCGGCCAGGCTGAGTTCTTCAAGTGCTGGCGGAGCCCCGGCGGCGGGGAAGCTGAAATGGCACCAGCCTCCGGCCTTGTTCGTTTCAGCTAGGGGGCAGGGGGCCTGGTGGGTGCAGGGAGCCTCGGCCAGATAGCCATACCCCAGGGCCAGACCGCGCAAAAGACCCAAGAGTTTGCCGCCCAGGCGGGTGCCTGGCTCCAGTAAGAAAATTTGTCCGCCGGGGGTCAGGCTCTGGTCCAAATCCAGGAAAAGGTTTTCCAGGTATTCTTCCAGGCGTTCTGTTCCGGATTGGGGCAGTTCGTTGAGCACGTTGCCGACGGTGATCAGGCGTGCTCTCCCTTGGAGTCGGGCGTTCATCGCTTCCAGGCGTCCGCGCTTGGTGCGGAGTTGCCAGTTCATCCCCTCCACGTTGCCCGTCCGGGGTTGACCGGCTACGCGATGAAAAATATCCAACCCCAGGGCCAGGGGTTGGGGGGCCGCGTCCGTGCAGAGAAAGCGCAGATCCGTTTTTCTCAGTTCTGGCCGGGCCAGCCACAGACCTAGGGGCAGGGTCAGGGGGCCGCTGCCCAGGTCCAGCACTTGGTCACCCGGCCTCAGGCGCAGGGGAAGGCCGGGGAGCAGCCAGGCTAGGCGCAGCAGGTTCCAGGGCATGAAATAGTGGAGATAGGCGCCGGTAAGACGCGGGCTGCCCCAATATTTGCGGCCCTGTCCGCGCTCCGCGGTCAGGCGTAAGGAAAGTTCCTCAACGGCCAGGGGCAGTTCTCGCAGGTGCTTGGGTTTTAGGGGAAAGGCCAGGCTGACGGCCTCGTGGACGCGCCCGAGCGCTTCCCGCAGGTCCGGGCCGGGTGGTTTGCCCAGGGACGTCTCGTGGAAGAACCGGCGATGTTTTGGAAGCAGAGGCGATTTGCCTGGGGCTGACATGACGGCCTATTCTTTTTTGGCCAGCCTCTCGGCCAAAGTTAGGATGGTATTGGCATATAGCCGGCTGTGGTTATAGCGGCACAGGGTGCGTATCCGCCTGTCCCTGGACGCATTGCTTTTCCAGCCGTGTACTTTGAGAAAGTTGGCCGCGCTGTGCAGGGCGTCGGGCAGGGAAAAAAGGTCAATACGTCCGTTGCCGGTCCCATCCACGCCGTACATGCTGATGTTGCTGGGCATGAATTGGCACAGCCCCAGGGCGCCTTCGCTGGATCCCCGCATCTCCAGCGGGTTGTGCCGGTACTTGCGGGCATGGGTGATGAGGGCCTTGAGTTCGTTATAGGCCCGGTCGGATTTTTTCTTTAGCTGTTCGCGCAGCCAGGCTTCCTGGGCTTCGTTGGCCGTGGGCGGTCTCAGTTCTCCGAGGGTTTCCGGTTCATTCGAGGCCGCGAGGCAGGCCAGGGTCCAGATGGCTGTGTCCTGCCCCAGAAAGTTGCCCAGACGGGTTTCAACCAGCAGGAGGGCGGTCAGGACTTCCTTGGGCACGGCATAGCGTTTTTCCACCTTGAGGAAAAGATCTGCGTGTTCCCGCAGGAAGGCGCGGCAGGCGGAGATATTTTCCGGGGTCAGGGTGTCGGAGTACAGGTTGGGCGGAATTTTCGGACGGCGTAAAAAGGAAAAGAGCGGCGGCTGGTAGCGGCTCCTGAACATGGCGCCGACCTTCGTACCCATGGGACGCGGGGAATAGTTCTCCTGCAGGCCGGCGAACCATTCGCCCACATCTTGATCGTAGATTTTATCGTCATGGAGTCTCTGGAGCAGAGGGAGCCAGCCTTTTTCCGTCATGGCTTGGTTCGGAATAAGGGGAGAGGGGAGCTCCGCGGAAGGCTTGGGCTGGGACGCGGTTGCGCCTGAGGCGTTGGGGGGAGCCGGAGGCGGCCCGGCCATGAACAACATGAGCAGCGCCCCGCTGAGGCAGGCTATGCCGGTAAGGGATCTTGCCATAAACGTCTTATTTTTTCGCGGCCTCGGCCAAGGCCAGATCCACGGCTTGGCGGAAAAAGTTTTCCTGCAAGGCCCCACGGATGACCAGATTGTTGACCAGGAAGCTAGGAGTGCCGTCAAATTGCAATGTTTTCGCGTCAGATTCGTCCTCAGCCAGCAGTCCCTGGACGCTGACGCTCTGTGCTTCGGTCAGGAGTTTATTCAGATCCAGGCTTTTTTCCGTGATTATAGCACGCATGAAAGTCTGCCCTTCATTGGAAAGGATTTTGGTCCGGTTGGCAAAAAAGGTATCGAAGACTTCCCAGCTTTTCTGTTTGTCCATCCGGTAGGCCGCCAGCATCAGCTCGGCGGCCTCCAGGGCGCCGGGATGGCTGCGCATGGGCATGTATTTATAAACCACCCTGACTTTGCCGGCATAGACCTGGAGCAGGCGCTTGATGGTCTGTTCGGCCTGCTGGCAATATACGCAGGTGAAGTCCGTAAAGACGGCGATGGTCACCTGGGCCTCGGCGGGGCCAAGGGTGGGGCGGTTTTCCAGCAGGATGTTTTTGGGCTTGGTCAAATCCTGGCGCCATTGGGCCTGAAGCATTTTCTCCCGGCGTAGATCCGCACCCTGCTGGGCTACATCCAGCACGAATTCGCTGTGATCGCGCAATACATCCAGCACCAGACCGGGATCTTCCTTCAGGAGTTCGCGAAGCAGAGAACGCAGCTCCTGCCTGTTCATCGTGTTTCCCGCCGCTTCGGCCGGGTAGGCCGGGACCGAATACAGGCCCAGGCACAGGGGCAGGAATAGGGCCGGAATATGGAATTTAGGCATCTTGCCTCCCGTCCGGCTGAAAATATACGCTTTCGTCCTGTTCCTCAAGCAGTATGGCCCGTAGAATATTGGCCCGGCGGAAGTCTTTTTTTCCAGCGCCCAGTCCTACGGCGCGAACAATGAACCCCGGCGGCGGACGATCTCGGGTCTTCATGGCCGCTGCGATGGCCGCCCCGGTGGGGGTGACCATTTCCTCATCCTCTTCCACCAGATGCAGGATAAGGTCGTGGGCGCGGGCGATGTTCAGCACGGCCGGCGCCGGCACCGGCAGGAGTCCGTGTCGGCAGAGTACATGGCCGCGGCCCTCTGTCAGCCTGGAGATGACCGTTTCCTCCACCCCCAGATCGTCCAGGCAGACGGCCGCAGACACTATGTCCACGATGGAATCCAGCGCGCCCACCTCGTGGAAATGCACTTCTTCCGGGGATAGGCCGTGGGCCTCGGCCTCGGCTTCGGCCAGGATCCGGAAGGTTTTTTCCGCCAAGGCCTTGGCATTGGCGCTTATGGCAGATCCCCGGATGATCCGGACTATATCCTTAAAACTTCGTGAGGGGTGGGCGGGCAGATGTTCCGATCCATGGAGGTGGCCGTGTCCGTGGGCATGGGCGCGCCCAGGTTCGTTATGTTCGTGTCCGGACTTGTTTTCGTCTCTTTCAAGGATTACGTTGAAATCGCGGGCCCGGAGCCCGCATTTGCTGACCTGGCTTATTTCCAGGCGGTAACCGTCCAACCCCAGGCTGGCCAGGGCCTGTTTTAATTTTTCCAGATCCGCGCCCAAATCCAGCAGGGCGGCCACGGCCATATCGCCGCTGATGCCGGATTGAGCTTCCAGGTAAAGAATTTTCCGCGCGGACATGGGGTAGGCTCCTTGAAAACGGCTTGGGGAGCCACCCTATAACCCACCTGGAAGCCTTTGCCAAGACCGTCCTGATGGATTCGCGGGATTAGCGTTTGAGTTCCAGGGCCCTTTGCAGCATGGCGTCGGATACGGTGATGATCTTGGTATTGGCCTGGAAACCGCGCTGGGTGATGATCATATGGGTGAATTCCCTAGCCATGTCCACATTGGAGGTTTCAATGTGGAAGCACTGCAGCCCGCCGAAGTTTTCGCTTCCAGGTATGCCTTCGTCCGCCGGCCCGGAGGCGTCGGTGGCGGAGAAATGGTTGGCTCCCTCACGGCGCAGGCCGTCATTGCTGACAAAGCGGAAAAGGCTGATCTGGTAGAGATCCCGTTGTTCTCCATTGGTATAGCTGGCGGTGACGAACCCCGTATCGTTGATGAAGAGATCGCTCATGTAGCCTTCCCGCACCCCGTCTTGGCGCAGATAGGTGGTATAGGGGGAGGAGCCGTAAGCTGTCGAGGGATAGACGGTCTTGGTCGCGCCGGGAGAGGCGCTGTAAAAAAGTTCCGGGTTGCTCCCACCCACGGCCGGGCTGTTCAGGGCCGGGTTATAACCCTGGTTGAGGGACAGGCCGAAATTCAGGCTGATATTCTGCGGCGCGGCCCCGGCAAAAGTGACCGGTATGAGCGGGCTGCCGCCACGGATGGCGGCTGGGGCCCAGTTGTCGGCCGCCGCCGGATTGTTCCCGGTGGGGGTGAAGGCGGTCATGCCGACGAGTTCTCCCCGATTGTCGAAACTCAGGGTGCCGCACATGAGCAGACCGGCCCCGGGGGTGCCGGCCCTGGCGGAGCCGTCTTCACCGGGGGCTGTGCCAACCAGGTATTCGTATAAGCGCACGCCGTTCTGCATGCCCACATAGTCGTAATAAATGCGCAGTTCCTGGGGGTTGCCGGCGCTATCGATAACTTCCAGGGCATCGTAATATCCGGCCTGTTCGCTGGACAAGGGCAGGTTTCTGGAGCCATCCCATCCTGCGGTCATGGAAAAAACCGGGTTGTCCGGGTGGTCGCTGCGGTTTTCCATGCCGCCCAAGCGGGTGGTGATGCTTACGGCGGAAGTGGGTCTCGCGGCATAGATGCTGTCCGTTGAACCGGCGGCGAAACTGATCTTGATGGGCTCAAAACCGTTTGCAGGAACGCCGTTTACAATCCTGTGTCCCACCAGGTTGCAGCCGGTGGGATCCAGGAGGTAGCCTTCCCGGTCGAAACGGAAGTTGCCGGCCTTGGTGTAAAGAATTTTATCGCCCTTGAGCACGCCGAAGAAGCCGTGGCCGTTGATGGCCAAGTCCGTGACCGTATTGCTGGATTCCAGCCCGCCCATGCTGAAAAGTGTGCGGGCCGCCACAAATTGTGAGCCGTGCCCCAGTTGGGACATATTGGTGACATGGTTGGCCGGGGCCATGACCATGCTGTTGAAAAGATCCTGGTACTCGGCCGAGGACTGCTTGTAGCCCACGGTGCTGACATTGGCGAGGTTATTGCCGACCACCTGCATTCCGCGGCTGAGGGTGCCCAGCCCGGTGGCGCCTATGTATAAGGATGACATCATAAAAACAGCCCTCCCAGGAAAAATTTTCCCTGATATCCCGGTTTGGGCTGATTAAGCAGGAAGCATGCCAAGGCCGCCCTATACTTTAATCCCAACGATTATCACTTATGTCGTACCTTCTAGAAGTAGAGTCATTCATATGATATCTAACGGAAATATTAACAATTTCCGTATTGATGTTATTTTCTCTCACAAAATTTTGCCATAACTTTGTTTCAGCAGGTTCATCGACGTTAGTAAGATTTTTAATTGAAACAATAAATGTATAATCATAGATTATTTCAAAACCAGTATGATAGTTGCCCAGATGATTTTTCAAAATTTGCGTTAATTGTTCCGCGGTTTTTTCAGAAAGAGTTGATCGGTTATTATAACGCAGAGTAAAATCGCCTAAAAAAAGCACAGCGAAATTATTTTCGGCATTTTCAAAATAATACAGAATAGCAATCGGATATGGAAAATCAGTTGGTATTTTTTGTTTTATTTCTTTCCATTTTGCTATTTCGTCATCAAAATTTGGCGGATTTTCATATTTATATCCGCTTAATTTTACAAAAGCTTGCTGTACCGCATATTGAATAGGAGAAGGATATTCTGTATAAATCTGAGCGTCTGGATAAATTTCGCGTACATCATCTTCGATAACGCTGTTTATGTAATCAGTCTGTCGTTTGATTTTGTCTAGCTTTTGTTGAGTTCTGCGTTTTGCTATATAGTGGTTTATATAGTTGTCTTTTATGTAATAACCTCCGGCAACCCCTACCGTTAATGCCAAATATCCAGCGATATAAAGCAGGCGGTTTTGTTTTATGTTAAAAGCTATGTAAAAAACTCCTCCAAGCACAATACATGGAAATGCCATAACAGCTAATGCTATTCCGCCGAAACTGGGACCAAAAAATCCGCCCCTGCCGGAGCTCAGATAGCCGGTTACAAACGCTGCCGCTGTAAGGAGATAGGTAATGCCCACTATCTTGAGCATGGCCTATGCCGGATCCTCTCCGCCGTACCGGCGTTCCATCCAGCGGCGGTATTCGCCGCTTTGCGTCGCTTGCAGCCAGTCCGGGTTATCCAGGTACCAGAGGATGGTTTCCCTGAGCCCCTGTTCAAAGGTGAAACGACGCTGCCAGCCAAGTTCCCTTTCCAGCTTGGAGGAATCAATGGCATAACGGAAGTCGTGCCCGGCCCGGTCCTGGACGAAGCGGATCAGTCCGGCGTGCGGGCCATCCGGCCTGGGGGCGAGTTCGTCCAAGATGGCGCAGATGTCCCTGACCACATCAATATTGCGCCGTTCGGCTCGTCCGCCGATATTGTAAGTCTGTCCGGGCTGTCCCCTGGTCAGGATTAGTTCCAGGGCCGCGCAGTGGTCTTCCACGTGCAGCCAGTCGCGGATGTTTTCGCCCTGTCCGTAAACCGGCAGGGTTTCTCCGGCCCTGGCCCTGGCAAAGACCAGGGGGATGAGTTTTTCCGGGAACTGTCGTGGCCCGTAGTTGTTGGAACAGTTGCTGATCAGGGCGGGGAGGCCGTAAGTTTCATAGTAGGCCCGCACGAAATGGTCGCCGGCCGCCTTGCTGGCGGAATAGGGGCTATTGGGAGCATAGGGGGTTTTTTCCGTAAAGGCCGGGGTGTCATGACGAAGAGCGCCGAAAACCTCGTCGGTGGAGATGTGCAGAAAGCGGAAGGCGGCGGCCTGTTTTTCCGGAAGGGTTTTCCACCAGTCCAGGGTGGCGGCCAGAAGGGAACAGAGGCCCAGGACGTTGGCGCGCACAAAGGCTTCGGGATCCAGGATGGAGCGGTCCACATGGCTTTCCGCCGCAAAATTAATCAGGGCCTCGGGCTGGAATTCTTCCAGCAGGCGTCGGACGAGGGCGGCATCGCCGATATCCCCCCGGACAAAGCGGTGCAGCGGGTTTTGCTCCAGGGAGCGCAGGTTCAGGAGATTGCCGGAATAGGTGAGTTTATCCAGGGTCAGCAACTGCCGTTCTTGGCGCGCGGATGCAAGCGCGAAACAGGAGCCGATGAAGCCGGCGCCGCCGGTGATCAGGTATTTCACGGGCATAGCGTTTGTCATTGTGGGGATGTTATGCTAAGGCAGGGCAAAAGTCTAACCTGAGGGCGGAAAAGATGTGGAAAATCCCCTGGAAGGGCCTGGTGCTGGCCGGCGGGTCGGGCACCCGGCTGCATCCCCTGACCCTGAGCGTCAGCAAGCAGCTAATGCCCATATATGACAAGCCCATGGTTTACTATCCCCTGTCCATCCTGCTCCTGGCCGGCATCCGCGACATCGCGATCGTCTCCACCCCGGAGGATCTGCCTTTGTTCCGGCGGCTTCTTCGCGACGGCGGGCAATGGGGTTGTTCTTTTTCCTATATCGAACAGCCTAGGCCGGAGGGCATCGCCCAATCCCTGATCCTGGCGGGGGATTTTTTGCAAGGGGCTCCGGTTTGCCTGGTGCTGGGCGATAACGTCTTTTTCGGACACAAGCTGGAAACCTCCTTGGCCGCGGCCATGCGGACGGAGGAAGGGGCCACGGTCTTCGGCTACCATGTGAGCGATCCGCAGCGTTACGGAGTGGTGGAATTTGATGCCGGCGGCCGGGCGGTCAGCATTGAAGAAAAACCGGCCAGTCCCAAATCCGCCTACGCGGTGACCGGACTGTATTTCTATGATGCGGAAGCGCCGGAGATTGCCGCTTCCATTAAGCCCTCGGCTAGGGGCGAGCTGGAGATCACCGAGGTGAACAATATTTACCTGCAACGGGGCAAACTCAGGGTGGAGCGCCTTGGCCGGGGTATCGCCTGGCTGGATACGGGCACGCATGACGCCTTGCTCTCGGCCTCGCTCTTCGTGCAGGCCGTGGAACAGCGGCAGGGCCTGAAGGTGGCCTGCCTGGAAGAAATCGCCTGGAGGCAGGGCTTCATTGATGACGCGCAGTTGCGCCGCCTGGCCGGGGATATGAACAAAAACGCCTACGGCCGCTATCTCCTGGACTTGGTGGAAGAAGATCCTTTTCTCTGGAAGTAAAGCACATGAACTACCTGCTCATTATCTTCAGCGTGCTGCTGAACGCCTCGGCCCAGCTCTTCATCAAGGAGGGCATGAGCCGGATCGGCCGGGTTTCCATGTCGCCGGGGGACTTGCTTTTCCTGGTCGGCAAGGCCGTGGTCAGTCCGCCCATTATCATGGGCATGGGCGCGTATGCCGCCAGCATTGTTATCTGGATGGTCGTGCTCTCGCGGGTGAACGTATCCCTGGCCTATCCATTTTTGAGCATCGGCTATATCGTCACGGCCGTCCTGGCCTATTTTCTATTTAACGAGCCTTTGGGAGCGCAGAAAATCGTTGGCATCCTGGTCATCTGTACCGGCATTGTCATTCTTTCCTCGGGCCGGGTTTGATCCTTGAGCGCCCGTATGGCGAACGCCAGAGCCAGGGGCCGGGGCGGTAAAGATCCCGTCCGGCAATGGCCAGGCTGATTTCCCAGGTTTGGACTCCCAGAAGGCGCAGACTGGCGAGGCCCAAGAGGAAAAAGGCCCGGCGTCGGGGAAGGTTCGGGACGCGCAGACGCAAGGAGCGGTTTAAGCCGGAGAGCGCGCGCAGCCCCTTGGGCAGGAAAGAGAGCATGATGACCAGGGCCAGGGCCGCTCGCCAGGCGGTTTCAGGAGCACCCAGCTTCCGCAGACCCCAGGCCATAACCCGCCCCAGGGCCAGCGGCGTCAGGGCCAGGGGAATGGCCAGGGCCAGGCCGAGCATGGTCCCGAGGCGCGCGCAGAAGATCAGTGTCTGCTCCACGGTCTCCGGCGCTATTTCTCCGGCTTCCCAGGCGCGGAAGCCCAGAAACCCCAAGCCCCAGAGCAAGATGAAAGCGATTTGGGCCACGGCGATGACTCGCCCTCCCGGTAAGGTCCGCCAGGCGTTCAGGGCTAGGCAGAGCGCCGGAAGCAGCAGAGGGGCGGTCCAGGTCCAGGGGGCCAGCCAGGCGCAGAGTCCGCCCAAGGAACAGAGCAGCACAAGCAGGCGTGGATCCAGGCGGGTGAGGATGGTTTGACTTTCCATTATTTTATCCACATAGTTGCGCGATGATCCAGGCCCGCTCCCTGTCCTTCAGCTACCCGGAGGCCGTCCGTCCGGCCCTGGACGATATTTCCTTCCAGGTGGAGGGCGGCAACCTCTGTATGCTCGTGGGCATGAACGGCAGCGGTAAATCCACCCTGCTCGGCATCCTGGCCGGGCTGTTTGAGCCGGAAGGCGGGGAACTGCGCGTGGCCGGGATCAGCTTGCCGGACGCTGATGGACGTTTTCGTGGCAAGGCTGCCCTGGTGCCTCAGGATGCGGATTTGTATATCCTGGGTTCGTTGGTGGAGGAAGATCTTTTTCTTGGCCTGGACCCAACGGACGAAGAAAAACACCGCCGCGCCCACGACTTGGCCGGGCGCTTCGGGCTGGCCAACCTGCTGGATCGCCCGGCGCACACCCTGTCTTACGGGCAGAAGCGCAAGTTATGCCTGGCTTCGGCCCTGGCCTCAGGGCCGGAACTGCTCCTGCTGGACGAACCTTTCAGCGGCCTGGATCACCCATCTTCCATGGCCCTGCGGGAAATCCTGGCCGATAACCGGGCTGCCGGGCTGACCCAGGTAATTGGCGGGCATGATCTCGACTTGGCGGCGGACTTGGCGGATTATTTCATCCTGCTGGAAGAGGGGCGGCCTGCGCGCGCGGGAAAGGCCGGGGAGATCTTTCCTCTTCTGCCCGCCGCCGGTGTGCGTCCGCCCTGCTGGTGGTTCAACGGCGCGGATAAGCCGTTGTGGCTGGACAGATGAAGCGCCAGCGTTTCCGGCAGCCGATTGCCAATGACGCTTTCGCGGTATAGAAAACTGTATGCGTTGCACTCAAGGCGGGCTGTTCCCGAGGCTACCCCATATCCTTTTGTTGATCCTTGCCGGAGGGCTCTTGTCCTGTTCCGGGCTATCCCCCCAGGAAGTCAGAAAGGATCTGCTTCATGGGGATCTGGCCGGGCTGGAAAAGAGTCTTTCCGGCCAAAATGAAGAAAAATGGGATTTGTCCACGGCCCTTAACCTGGGGCGCCTCTATCAGCTTGATGGGCGCTGGCGGGACTCCATCGGGGCCTACGAACGGGCCATGGCAATCCTTGAGGAATACGAGCGGCGGGCTATCGTCAACGTGCGCGGAGTGGCCGGCGGCGTGGGGGCATTTACCCTGGCCAGGGGCAGCTCCGGTTATTACGGCAAGGGTTACGAGCGGACTCTGCTTCATACCATGAATGCCCTTAATTACATGATGCTGGGGGATTTCTCCGGGGCGGCCGTGGAGATGCGCCGCATGGAAACCCGTCAGGAACTTTGGTTGGAAGAAAAGGAAAACCGTCTGCGCGAGGCGCTGGAAGCGCGGCAAAAAGAAGCAAGTCTGGGTGAAAGCAAAGATAGCGGACTGCTGGAATATTCCGCGGATCGTTTGCCTTCGGGCTACAGCATGAGGGGGATCCTGGAGGATCCGGCCATGCGTTCCCTCATGTCCGGGTACCAGGAACCGTTTTCTTATTCCTTGAGCGGCATTGTCTGCCGTATTGCCGATGACAGGGAGTATGCGCGGGTCAGCATTAACCGCGCCGTCAGCCTCAATACCCAGGCCGGGGACATGTTTACGAAAGTCTGGGGTAGCGTGGAGGAGCCGCCGGCCATCGGGAATGGCGGCATGGAGGTGGTTTTGATCGTCCTTGGGGGGTTCGCCCCGGCTCTGAAAATGGAACAAATCCGTATTTTTACCGGTCTAGGCGGTTATCTGCTCTTTGATTTGCCTGCCTACATGCCGCCCCTGAGCTACGAACCTCCGCGCATTCATGCTGGCGGCGGGAATTTTGAGTTATACGGCTTGCTGCGGACGGAGATATTGGCCTATCGTGAACTGCGTGACGACATGAATTATGAACTGGCGGCGGCGATGAGCCGTGTGGCCGCCCGCGCCGCCATGGCGGTGGGCGCCCAGGCAGCGGCCCGGAGTAATAAAAAAACGCGGTCGGCGGCTGGAATTGTGGACCTCCTGCTTTCCGCGAGCCTGGATCTTATCTCCGGCCTGGACGCCTCTTCCCTGCACAATTGGGAAACCTTGCCCGCTTCGGGATATTTGGGTATGCTGAATCTTCCTTCGGTTTCTGAGCTGGGATTTTTTGTAAACGGGCGGCGATATAGCCTGGGCCTGCCCGTCGCGGCGCGGGGCGTAATTTTGCTAGTCACGCAGACGGGAAAAGACAAGGTGAGGGTGGACCATGTCACATATTAAAATGGCGTTGGTTTTGGGGGTATGTTTGTTTTTGGCCGCTTGCGGCGGACGGCCCGAATATGAATATGCCGACAACAAGGATGTGCGGATTGAAAAAATAACCTCCCGTAGCCTGGAAGGCGGTTTTCTGGAAATAACCGCGGAGTTGCGCAACAGCAGCAAAGGCGCGGTCCACAGTTCCAGGTACCAGATACACTGGTTTGACAAGGATGGTTTTTTGCTGGAGGAAACCAGTTGGCGTCCGGTGCGGGTGACCGGCGGCGCGCCTGCCTATGTGCGTGAACGTTCAACCAGACCTGGGGCAAAGGATTTTACCCTGGTTCTTTCCAATGAGGCGCGTTGAAGATGAAAAAGATGCGTAATAAAATATGGCTGGCGGCGGCGTTTTTTTCGTGTTTATTGCAGTTTGGGTGCTCCTCTCCCAACGTGGAATACGGAGACGCCCGGGCGGTGGAGACGGTGACCTCCGCTTGGGGGTCCACGGATTTGCAGGGCACGGCGGAAAGAATGGCCCAGTCTCTTCTGGATTCGCGTTATATAGCCCAGGCCGTGGCCCCGCCCAAGGTGCGCCTGCGGGAGGTGCGCAACCAGACCGATGAACATATTGACGCCAAGGCCATTACCGACAAGATCCGCATCAGGCTCCTGCAATCCGGCCGGGTACGCTTTTTGGCCGACAATGCCAACCTGGATCAGGTTTTTGCCGAGCGCGACCTGACCGAGGCAATGACCAGGCGGGGGGAAAACAAGCTGCTGGCTGATACGGATTATATCATCACCGGCACGGTGCGCTCCATCCGCAAGGTTACCAAAAACGTCGCGGATTTGTATTACCTGATTACCTTGGAACTGGCGGATCCTCAGAGCGCGGAAATCGTCTGGGCCGATGAGCAGGAAATCCGCAAGGTCAGCAATAACCCGAAAATCGGCTGGTGAGCATGCGCAAATATTTTCCATACCTGATTCTGTTTTTGTGTCTGTTGCTGACCGGGTGTTCCTTTTTTGGAAAATCCGATCCGGAAGGAGCCGTGGATGCGCTTGGCGCGAGCGGTCGGAAGGCGGAAGAGAAAAAAAGGGGCATTCTGGTCGCGCCTTTTGATTGCGCGGTCCTGCCCCCGGAACAGTCTGCCACCACGCGCCTCTTGCAGAACATGGTTTCCGCCGCCTTGGTCTATCACCTGCAAAGCGCCGGAGTACAGGCGGAGCAGTATTTGCCTGAAGGAGCGCCCAGGGTGCCTGTGGCCGGCGATTATGCCGCCTTGCTGCCCCCCTCCCGCCCGGCGGGGAACTTGGGCAGCTTGGCCGCTGTTCCCATTCAGGAGGACGGTTCGGTGATCATCGAGGATTTGCCCGAACGGAGTGTGCCAATAGTGGCTCCGCGCGATCCCGGAGATACGCGGCAATATGGCCGCGACGCCTGGATGGAAGAAAAGTTTTTCCAGCCGGTGGCCGCTACCCGTGAAGAACTTTTGGACATAGCCAAAGAGAAGGGCTTTGGGCATGTTCTTACCGGAACCATTGCCCTGGTGCGCACCGAGCTTAGTCCGGGCGTATATATAGGTGGGAAAAACCGGGGCACGGCGCAGGCCGAATTGGGATGCGCCTTTCAGTTGCTGAGGAGCGGAGACGGCGTGGCCGATAAGCTTTGGGCGGCAAGCGGGCGCGACATCAAGAGCGTTATCCTGCCGGGCGGCGGGCTGGATGATTACCAGGCGGCGCAGGTTTTGGACAAGGTCATGCGGCAGGCCGTGAGGCTTTTTTCCATGCAGGCGGCGGAGTTTTTGACCGGCAAGCCTATGGGGCAGATGGCGAATGATATGGACGCCGAAGAAGAACGCATATATTACCAGGATAGTCCGGGCAAACGCTTGCGTTCGCCCCAGGGCGACTGAATGGGCTCGGGACAGGCTTGCATAAGCGTAGGACGGCGCTGAAAAATGTCTGAGATGAGCGGAATTCCTGAAGTCCTGCATGGCAGGCAATGGAAAGAATGGCTGGCTTTTTTCCCCCAGATCGGTTCCCTGGCGGCGGGCAAGCCGGTTTTATGGAATAACAACCATGGCATGGCCGCGGGCAGCGCCCTGAGCGGTTCGGGTTTCACCCCCCAGGATGTCGAGGATGCCTCATTGCGCCTGCGGCGTTTCACGCCTTTTCTGGGCAAGGTCTTCCCGGACATGGACCAGGATCGGGCGTTTACCGCCTCTCCCTTGCGGGAATCCCCGGCCATTTTGGAAACATTAACCTCTTTGTATCATTTGCCCGCTTGCGCCAATATATTGTTCAAGCTGGACAACCAGTTGCCTTTTTCAGGTTCGGTCAAGGATCGTGGAGGAGTTTACGAGGTTTTGAAGCTGGCCGAGAGTCTGGCCATATATGCCGAGAAACTGAAATGGACGGATGATTATTCCAGGCTGGTCGAGCCGGAGATGCGCGAGTTTTACAGCCAGTTCGGCCTGAGCATTATTTCGGGCTCAAGCTTGGGACTGGCCGCGGGCCTGGCTGGAAAGGCCCTGGGTTTCAGGGCTATGGCCCATATCTCCGCCAGCACTGAACGCTGGAAGAAGGAGGCTCTTCGCGCCGGAGGCATTGAATTGACCGAACACCAGAGCGGCTATGAGGAAATGTTGAAGAGCGCCTACGAGACGGCCCAAAAGGATGCGCATTGCTTTTTGATCAGCGAACCGGCCTCTTCCAGGGATATGCTCCTGGGCTATGCTATTGCCGGTTTTGAGCTGAAGGAACAGCTCGCCGCCCAGGGTATAGAGGTGAATGCGGCGCATCCGCTCTATGTTTATCTGCCCTGTTCCTCGGGCTTGGAGGCCTCCGGTTTATGCCTGGGCCTGAAATTCGCCTTTCTGAATGATGTGCGCTGTTTTCTTGCGGAACCGGTGTATGCGCCGGTAGTTTCCCTGGGGTTGGGCACCGGGCTTTTTGATCATGTCAGCACCAGAGAGATCGGCCTGGACGGCAAGAGTATTGCTTGCGCCATGGCCTACGACCGCCCCTCCAAGCTGACCTGCCAGGTGTTGCGCAATATCCTGGACGGCTGCGTGACCGTGGATGACAAGGTGTTGCTGCGCCTATTGGCGCTGCTCCGCAAATATGAGCAGATAAAAGTGGAGCCGGCGGCGGTGGCCGGGCTTGCGGCTTACATAGTGGTTGGCTACTCGGGACAGGGCCGCCGCTTCGAACACGGCACGCATGTTGTGTGGTTCAACAGCGGCGGTCTTATGCCCGAGGAAGCCATCCAGGAATATTTTCAGGTTTGACCCCAGGCCTCGCGTTGGAGTAAAGCCTGCTCCCGGAACATAGCCGCGCCATCCAGGCAGCGGCAACCATGCCCGGCCGCCGCCTGTAAAAAGGCGCTGGGGCTGCCGTATGAAAGATCCATGGCCGTGCCTCCCTGGCTGAAAGGGACAACGGAAAAATCAAAATCCAAATCCAGGGGCAAGGCATTGATAATCAGGTTCGCCCCTCTGGCCTGTTTCAGTTCTTTGTAGGGCAGGGGCGGCGTCTTGGCGGGAGCGGCTTTGTCGGCGCTACGGTTGAAGACCATGAGGCTCCCGCCGTTTTCGTTTATCTCCTTTTCCAGGGCTATGATGATGGCGCGGGCCGCTCCCCCGGCCCCCAGGATCACCGTTTTTTTTCCGTTGGTGTTTACCCCGGCCATATGCAGGGCGCGCAAGGCCCCTTCCCCGTCCGTATTCGTTCCGGCATAGCCATGTTTTTGGCGAATCAGGGTATTGGCCGCCCTGGAGGCCAGAACGGTTTCGTCCGCCCGCGTAAGCAAAGGCAGCACCGCTTCCTTGTGCGGCATGGTCACGCTCAGACCGCTTACCCCTAGGCGGTGCAGCAACTCCAGGGCTTCGGGCAGCTCTTCCTCGGTGATTTTCCATTTGACGTAAACGGCCTGATCGCCGCTTTTCAGGTTCATGGCGTTATGCAGGATGTGTCCCTGGCTCTGTTCCACCGGGTCGCCCAATAACCCATATACTCTGGTTTGGGGCGTGAGCCGGTCAAAGTTGTAAACTTGGCGCAAGGTCAGAGCCGAAACTTGTCCGGGGGCGGAAGGGTCTTCCACCGGGCAATAGCAGAAACCGCAGTGGTATACCGGGGCCAGGATGCGCGTATTCTCCCCGGACCGGCCCATGGCGATGCCCAAGACTTCCGGGGCGTGGCGTTTGCAGAAGGCAAGAAGGCGCAAGGCGTCCAGGGAGTTTTCGGCCAGGGTCGCTATTTTATAGATGGCTCCCGGAGCCTTGTTGCGCATGGAATCCAGCATCCAGTCCAGGTTTGTCGGGGTGGAGGTGAAGTCATGCCGGGAGAGGATCAGGCGTGTCCCTGGAGACAGGGAACGCAGAAAGGCGATGTCCTCCGGCTCCAGGGAGGCTTCCAGGTCCAGGTAGGCCGGCCGGAGGCGCGCCAGCATAGCCAAATCCCGCAAGCGTTCTTTTTCGTCACTCTGGTAATTTCCGCCCTCTTCCCGGCGGCGCAGTGTAAAGATACAAGGCCGGGGAGGGCGTAGGGAGGCCAGCTCCCCGGCCTGGAAATCCTCCAGGGCATCCAGGCGCAGTTCCAGCAAATCGTAGAGCGCTGCATCCAGAACGGCCAGGGCTTCCCGTAGTCCGGCCAGGGTCTTTTTTTGCAGCACACCGATAATCATGGAACTATTTGGCTTTTTCCTCGTTCTTTTTGTAACGATCCAAAATCGCTACCAATTTGGTCTTACCTTCGAGTTTTTGTTTCTTGAGCTCGCGCGCCTGCTGTTCTTCGGCCGGGGTTCTGAAGTTTTTGTTTTCCAGCTTTTCCAATTGTTTTTCAAATAACTTATGTTCTTCCCACAAGGATCGCAATTCTTCATCTCCAGGAGCATATTTTTCCAGCAAACGCATTTCCGGCGCATCCATGATAGTTTACCTCCGTTTATACGTTAATTACATTTTTACGGCGGGCAAAGCGGAGATCCTGCTCCAGTCCGGTTTTTGCCCGGCGGACAGAAACAATTTTTTCTTTTGGCTCTTGCCCCCGGCCACCAGGAGCAAGCCTTCTCTGCCGATGGCCAGGGTTTTGGCCAGGAAGCCCAGCAGGGCTTCATTGGCTTTATTGTCAACGGCCGGAGCGTTCAGGCGGATTTTCAGCCGTTCGCCTTCGCAACCGCACAAGGCGTTTTGCTTCGCTCCCGGCAATACCTTGATCAGTAGATACCATCCCTCCGCGGAAGCGATGATGAAAGGCTGCTCAGGAACGGCGTTTTTCGGCATGATTTGTTTCCTAGTAGCGCAGATTGTGCGCGAATTCGGCCAAGGAGCCGATCAGGGCCATATTGGTGAACTGCAGGATCAGGATGATGATCAGCGGTGAAAAGTCTATGCCCCCGGCATATACAAAGGGCATCCTCTTGCGCACCTGATACTGCACGGGCTCGGTCAGGGACCTCAGGGCGCGCACTATGGGGTTGTAAGGATCCGGCCTGACCCAGGTGATCACGGCAGCGATGATTACCACCCAAGTGTACACAGTGATCAGGCCGCCCAGAATGAGCGCCACAGCGGATAAAATGTTGGCAAGTAACAGCATCGTCCGCTCCTTTACGGTATTTCAATTTTCCGGTGTCCGCTCCAGGGTCAGACCGGTATGCAGGACGCTGAAATCGTTTATATGCGCCGCGGCGGTCAGATTCCGGTTTTTGAACGCCCAAAAAGGCACTTTTGCGGCGGCGGCGGCCTGGGCGTCCACCAGACTGTCTCCGAGGTAGGCCACCTCTTCGGCCCGCAGCCCCCAAGCCTTCAATACCTGCAAAAGCCCGTCCGGGCTGGGCTTGGGCAGGGAGTTGGAGGCGGTTTGCACCGGGGAGAAATATCCTTCAAGATTAAAACGGGACAACAGGCTGTCCAGGGGGGAAACCCGGTTGGTGCATACCGCCAGGGCGACCCCCCCGGCCCGTAGCCAGTCCAGCAGGGGGATCAGCCCCTCTTCAATTCCCAGCAGGTTGTAATAGTCCACATATTGTTCCAGGCCGTCCAGGGCTCTGTTCAGCGCCTCCGGCCTGCGCGCGTGGTCAATGCTCCGGAAGATGTATTCCAGGGCCTGGGAGTAAGTGGCCATGTGCGCGTATTCTTCCTCGTCCCGGTCCAGGGGCGGCAGTCCCGCCCTGGAGCGCAGGGCGTTGTAAAAGGTGATATTGGCGAGGCGCGAATTGATCAACACGCCGTCACAATCAAAAATGATTCCACGCGGCACGGAATAAGCCATAATTACGCGTCCTGGCCCGTGAAGCCGTAAACCAGGATCGGGCGGCCTTCTTTTTTGCCCCGGCCTGTGTCGTTACCTGGCGCCAGACTACTCAAGGGAACGCGTGCCCAAGTCAGGCGTTCCGTGAAATTTTCCGGCCAGGCGGCTAGGTCCTGGCGCAGATCTTCGGACAGAGGGCGCAAAAGTCCTTCTTCGAGCAGGGTTGCCCTCAGTTGCCGGTGCGCGCTGAGGATCAAGGATTCCGGGGGCAGGAAGGCCGCCAGGGCTTCCAGCAATATCGCCCAGTCATAGTCCGGGACGTGTTTTTCCGCGCTTTTACGGGTATCTTCCGGGAGAGGATCGCCTTCGCCCAGGGTCTGCCGCAAGCGGGCCTCGCCCGTGCGCACCTCGTCTTCCAGGGCGTTCAGGGCCAGGATATTTTCTTCGTGATCCCAGGCCAGGAGGAGGAGTTTCTGCGCCTGCCGCAAATCCTCACGGTTTGCCGGAGGCGGGTGTTTTCCGGGATTTTTTCCGTCATTGGTAAAATTCTCCAGGGCCAGGGCTTCATCTTCCGGCAGACGCGGTGCCCCAGCCTCCGGGGTAAGTCTGTCTTTGAGCCGACGTCCGGGGGCGAGGCGCAAACCGAGTTCCAACAGTTCTTCCAGTACCTTGGAGGCCTCTGTGGGGGCAAAGGGAAGGTTTTCGGGCTGAAAAAAGCGTCCGGCCTTTTCTTCAGCCGGCAGAGGCAGGCCGGGACAAAGGAAGCGCACTTCATCTGGCATAGCTGCCGGAAGCAGCGCCGGATGCAAAGTGGGGGCATATACAACGAGTTTGCGCATTACGGTTTTCAATTTGTTCATCCTAGCCGGAACAGGAGGATAAGGCAAGCGTTCTTTATTGTTTGACTTGGCGGCCGGGGGCAGGTATATCATGCGCCAGAGCCGTCCGTGAGGGTGGCTGTCAAGTACCAGTCAAAAGGATGGCGATTATGGCCCCAAGCATGACCCAACTTCTTATAGTATTGCTGGTGGTGGTGATTATTTTTGGCGCCAAGAAGCTGCCCGAGATCGGCGGGGGATTGGGCAAAGCCATAAAAAATTTCAAACGGGCCACCCAGGAGCCGGATGAAATAGACGTTACCCCTCAGGCCCAGAAAAAAGCGGCGGCGGAAGAGGATAAAAAGAGCTGAGTCCGGGCGGCGCTGAGATTACGGAAAAAAACGAGGGTCACGATTGTGTATCGTAACCCTCTGATTTTTTTGGTCGGAGTGAGAGGACTCGAACCTCCGACATCATGCTCCCAAAGCATTATCTTGCATTAAATTATTAAATATATCAGCAAGTTATATCAATTAACTGAACATTTTGAGGCCGTTTTCGGCATAGTTCGGCATAAAAATGTTCAGTTAAAATGTTCAGCAAACAAAAACCCCCGCCTTTCAGCGGGGGCTGGGCTTTGCGAGTAGTCAGTGCTTTTTGCGGGACCCTATGGCGTAGCCCTTATTTTATATGCTGTCCCGGTGTTAATCGGAGCAACGCTTTTCCACGTCCACATCCACTTTGAAGGGACGGGTCTCAATCACGTTGGCGCGACCATGATAGGGGTCAGCCAAATGATTGGGACGCAGGAACACGTCACCATCCAGCTTACGACAGGTTTTGTCGTCTATGTAGCGCAGAGTGGTAAGCTCTACGATAGGGGAATGGAAAAAGCTGTGAGGGGATAATGAGGGGGAAATGAGGGGTGTTTCAGGGAATAAAAAAGCCCCGGCGAACCAGGGGGCATTGTAATCACTAGGTTTTTAGTATAAATAATCGGTGGGGCGAGTTCTCCGAAAGGAGGATGCGCCTATGAGCAAGTTCCTTGTGAACGTGTTTGCGGCTACGGTCGCAGCCGTTTTCGCGGCCCTGATTATACGTTACATTAACGTCTAAAAAGGCTTGCCCCGTAAGAACTGCTCATTCCTACGGGGCTGTTGCTTGGTACCTAAAAACTACCGGGGAACTCGTCCCAGGGCGCGGGGTGTATCAGCACTTCCGCGCCCGTCTTTTTTGAATATAAAAAGTTTGTGTACTTTGTCAACACGGAACTTAAAAAAGCCCCCGGTTTCCCGAGGGCTGTCAGGTGGTTACAAATTGTAACCGGCTCACTTCATCAGCTTTCTGACCGCCTGCATAACGTCTTTCACGGCGCTTCCGGTAGTGCCGAACGAATAAAGGACGTTGGTCAGGGCGTGAACAGCGGCAAAGGCTTGTTCATTCATGGGGCGGCTGCCGTAGTTAAATTCCCACCAGAGCGCGGTAGCGGTGTCGTAAAACGCTTTTTCGAGCCGCTGGCATTCATTATAAGACTGCTCAAAGGGGATATAGGTCAGCACCAGCTTGTCATAAGTGGAGATGGGCGCGGGCAACAAGGCTGGCTTGGCTGGTGGCAAAGCGCGTTGACGGGGCTTGGCCTTCCCCCCGGCCTCGTACTTCCCGGTCTTTCTGATACTCGGCAGAACCTCAGAAGCCACCCAGTTCGTGAAGGCGTCAGCCTCCGGCTTGTTCGAGCGGAAGGCGAGTTTGTACGTTCCGGCTTCGTTGATGGTGCGAAGGGTTTGCTTGCCGCCGCCTCGTTTTCCAAAAGGGGTAGCAAGTTTTACCACCCCTTTCCAAGCGGCAGGGATAGCGTCAAGCGTATGGCTGCTCCATGCAATGCCGAGAACTTTGCAAACGTCTTTGGCAACAAACCAAAGCTGCTCGCCTTCGGTATGGACTCTGACGCTGTGGTCTTGGAAAGTAAGAGCTTGGGACATGATACACCTCGCAGAACTTTTCAGGTTCGTACAGGCATCTTCCCCAATGAAAGATGCCGGGTGCTGAAAAGAGCTACGAGGACTCCGGACTTATTCCCCTTGCGGGTATTCTATTCGTCCACACCCGGCAACAATGACAATTTTCCCCTGACCAAAGGGCAAAAAGAAAGCCAATGCTTTCGGGTTGGCGTGTCCGCTCGCAGGTGTTTTCAGCACCTTCAAGGTCACGCTAACCCTATGCCCGAAAAACTGTCAAGGTTTTTCGCATGAGACGCGCCGCCAAGACCGACGCGAACCAAGCGGAGATCATCCAGGCCCTGCGACGGGTCGGGGCGGAGGTGCTGGACCTTTCCAGGGTCGGCCAAGGGTGCCCGGATTTGCTGGTAGGCTTCCGGGGACGCAATTACCTCCTGGAAGTGAAGCGTCCCAAGGCCAAGGGGCAACGCGCCGGGACACTCACTCCGGACCAGGAACGCTTTTTCAGCGAGTGGCGCGGACAGGTGGCAATTGTGCGCACTGTGGACGATGCGCCCAAGGCCGTGGGGGCGGTGAGGGAACAACGACCTGAGCCGCCTGCGCCACCACCGCCGAGGCAAGATATTAGCGGCGTGAAGCCAATTATTTTGGAGGGAGCATGAATGAACATATGCAACTAGCGAGGCTTGATTTCTTTTATTTTGTATGCAGGATTTCAGAAATGGCATTTGCGCAAACATGCAATCAATCACATGAAATAACTCTTGATTGGCGGGATAAATTTATACTTGAAAATTCATCCTATATTATAGATTGCTTACAATTGCCAGGAACAGTAATTAAGCTTATTTTTGAAATAAAAACCATTCTTCAGGAATATGAAGAATTGCATTCTGATGCAACGCCAGAAAGTAAAAAAAAGGCAGAACACATAGCAGATGCACTTGCCGAAACAGTGCTTAGTGGAAAAATTGCAGATGCATTTTTTGGAGTGCGACACAATGCCTAAGCTCGTGCCACATATGCACATGAACCGCGAATATGAAAGCCCGCTGCACGAGTTTAGGGTGTCAGCAGAGCTTTTCTGTAAGAAATTGGCTGAAAAAACAGGCGTAAGCGTCGCGACGATTGGTCAGCTTGCAAACGGTATGGTTTCTCCAATCCACGGGAAAACATGGCAACTTACAGAATCAGCAAAAAAGTTATGTGATTTTTTTAATGTGGGGCCGGAAGAACTGTTCCCGCGCTATTACTGCAAGATAAATCAAGCACCTCCTGAAAAGGTAAAAGTAGATGTTCTGCCTTACGATACATGGTCTGAAAAAGTGGCAAGCGGTGATTTTGTATTAAAATATATTTATGCAAGAAGCATATTGAATATGGGTATGGAACATCTAAGCGCAAGGGAAAAGCGCGTAATAAAAGGGATGTTTTTTGAAAATGAAACACTTCAAGATATTGCAATAGAATTTCATGTTAGCTGTGCTAGAATTCTTCAAATTAAAGAGAAGGCAATAAAAAAATTGAAATATTGGATGCGTAAGGAGGAAATCAATGCCTAAACTCCTCCCCCTCTGCTCGGCGTGCGGCCGGAAATTACAGCCCATAGGCAATAACAAGGAGAGAATGGGAGAGGCCTTTCTTCGTGAACTGCTTTGCCCATGTGGAAAAAGTTTATTGGAAGTAACGTATCCACCATTTTTTTTGGATGGACGCATTTTAAAAAAAACGGGATTTCCCAAAACAGTTTGATTTTTCCCCCTCCTTCGTTTTTACGCTTTTTCCAAACTCTGGGAGAAGCGCATGTCCTATCTCATTCTCACCCGTTCGCCCGGCGACGACCAAGGAACCCCCGGCACTCTCATCGGCCCCGGTCTGGCCTTGGTCACTCTGGAACTTCCCTGGCGCGACAACCAGCCCAATATATCCTGCATTCCGGCGGGCAAATACATCTGCAAACCAACAATATCCCCAAAATTCGGCCCCTGCATCGGGGTCCAGGACGTGCCGGGCCGCGCCAATATCCTGATCCACGCCGGCAATTGGGCCGGGGATAAATCCAAGGGATTCATTACCGACTCCCAGGGGTGCATCCTGGTCGGCCTGGCGTCCGGCACACTTTCCCACCAACGGGCCGTCACCAGTTCACGGGATGCCCTGGGCAGACTTTTGTTCTGGGCCAAGGGGGCTGAGTTCGATCTGGAGATTACTTCATGACGGGCAAGCTATCTATCGGCCTGGCTGTGGCTCTCGCCTTGCTTTTTGGCCTTTGGCGCTGGGAGTGCAAAACCACCCAGAACCTTGAGGAGCGCCTTGAATACCGGACGCAGGAAAGGGATGCTGCCCTGGCTGCCCTGGATAAAACCCTGGCTGACAGAAAATTACTGAATGCCGCCTTTACCTGGCGGGCGGAGGCTGAGCATGAAATCAACGCCGGAACTGAACAGGCCAAGGCCAGCGTTACGGAAGCCCGCAACCTGGAACCGGATCTTGATAATTGGTTGCGTAGCCCTGCCCCTGATCACGTTCTCCGGATGTTCTCCGCAGCCTCCCCAAGTGGAAATAATCCGGCTGGAACCGCCGCCGGCCCTTCTGCTGGAAACACCGGAACCGCGCCTGACCGGCAAGGACAATGAGGCCATGCTGAATTTGCTCCTGGGATACCGCGCCGCCCTGCGCAAGGCCAACGCCGACAAGGCCGCGATCAGAGAATGGGTCGGGCATGAAAGAGAGGAAAGCAAGTGATGATGCGTATTTTCGGCGACTATCACGAGCTTGGCATCATGCCGGAAATTAAAGGAGCCTTGGCGCTTGCTTCCATCTGGCTTCTGGATATGACCGGCTACCCCGAATCAGCGGCTATCTGGCTATTTTACCTTATGCTGGCCGATTTGGCCCTTGGTTTTATCCGCGCCTGGAAAAGCCGCGCCATCATCGGGCGCAGGATTTTGCGCGGGGCCTTTAAGTTTTTCCGTTACTGGATGGCCGTGGCCGTCTTTGTATGGGTTGACGCGGCCATATTCAAGGCCCTGCCCTCCTTGCCCATATCTCTGCGCGATGCCTTTATCGCCTATCTTGCCATCAACGAAGCCTTTTCCTGCGTGGATCATCTGGCATTTTTCGGGATGCCGGTTCCGGACGCGTTTCTCAAGCGTCTGCATCATTACCGGGACACCGTTACGGCGGGGCCGGGCGAATGGAATGGCGAAGAACGGCGTAATGGAAATGAGAATCATGCGGCGTCACGCTCCCCGGACGCCGATCACCCCAGGCCGGGGGATAACGGATAAACGGGCGCGGTTTGAACACACAAGTAAGGCTTGTTGGTTGCGGATAACCGACTTGCGCCCCCAGGGGAAGTGGACTGTCCGATGATGCTCCGCAGGCCCGATAATTCGCATGATGTACGGCGTAGACGCTGAGAGAAATGGCGTCAGGCGTAGGTTTTCGGGGAGCTTGGGAAGATTAAATTAGGACTATAAAAAAGATGCTTAAATACGAAACATGGCCGACTGACAAACTCATCCCGTATGCACGCAAGCAGGCCGTCCATGCCGAGACGGGGAGGGCCTATGGCGAGTAGCAAAAAGCGTGGTCAGCCCCCCAAGCAATACAATCCGAAACACGCCAAACAGGTGCAAGCCATGAGTCAATATGGCGTTCCGCAAGAAGATATTGCTGCGACTATCGGCGTTTGTGTTCCGACCATGCTCAAGCTTTATGACGCTGAATACCGCAAAGGAAAGGCTACCGCTAACGCCAAAGTCGGCAAGCGTCTTTTCGAGAGATGTGAATCCGGCGACACTACAGCGCTGATTTTTTGGGCCAAAACGCGAATGGGCTGGCGAGAAAATAATCAGACATCAGATACGGAACGCCTACTGGATTACATCCATAATTACGAAGAAAAAAGGGCTGCGGCAAAAAATCCGGTCAAAACCCGCAATTTAAAGGATCTGGAAAATGGCTGACCTCTCTCCCTTCACCTACACGCAATCCGCCTATGTGGTGGATAGCGCCGCCTGTTGGCTCAATATCCTTGAGGGCGGCAAACGCGGCGGCAAAAACGTGGTTAACGTAAACGCCTTCGCCCACGCCCTGGATGATCACCCTGACCGCCTGCACCTCGCCGCCGGGGTGACCGTGGCCGCCGCCAAGCTCAATATTATCGACTGCGACGGGTTCGGCCTTGCCAACCATTTCCTGGGCCGTTGCCGGGAGGGCAAATACAAGGACCGGGACTGCCTCTATGTCCAGACCAAAACCGGGGAGAAGATTGTCCTTATCTCCGGCGGCGGCAAGCTCGGAGACGAAAAGCCCATAAAAGGCAACTCCTATGGCTCGGTCCTGATAACAGAGGTCAACGAATGCCACCCGGTATTCATCCAGGAGACCCTGGACCGGACCCTGAAAAGCTCAAACCGGAAAATCTTCTGGGACTTCAACCCCAAGCCGCCCACGCATTGGTTTTACAGGGACTTCTTTGACTTCCATTGGCGGCGACAGCAGGACAACCCGCGCTACGGCCTGAATTACGCCCATGTAACCATTGCGGACAACATGAGCATCTCCGATGAGCAGATCCGGGCCGTGCTGGCTACCTACGACAAAAGCTCCGTCTGGTATCGGCGGGATATACGCGGGGAGCGGGCCGCCGCCGAGGGACTGATTTTTATGCAATTCGCCAATAACCCCGCCCGCTGGATCATCCCGGAGCCTCTGCCGCATTATGCCCGCCTGTTCATCGGCGTGGATTTCGGGGGGAGCAAGGCCAAGACCGTGTTCACGCTCTCCGGGGTTGTGGATGGCGCCGCCGGGCCGGAGATTCACGTCCTGGCCGTGCATACGGTGCGGGATAAGCGCGGGGAAGGCATAGACGCCCAGCAGATCATTGACGAATACCGGGAGTTTTTCGAGGCGGCCATGGCCCGGTACGGCATAACCCCGCATAGAACTTACACAGACCACGACGAAGCCCTGCGCGTGGGCATGAAAAAGGCCGTGGCCGGCCACAATCACCGCGTGGAGTTCGTGGACAAAACTACCGTTACCCTGTCGGCCTGGTGCAAGTACCTCAACACGCTATTCAACCAGGACAAACTCAAAATTGCCGCGTCCTGTACGCCGCTCATAGAGTCACTCAAGGGGCTGCTCTTTGACCCCAAGGCGGACGATGACCGGCCCATTGACGATGATGTTACTTGTGACGTGGATACCTATGATTCGTTCCGCTATTCGGTGGTGGATGTGCTGGCAGACTGGATAAGTAGAGGGGGGGGGGCTTATTTAAGATGAAAAATACCGACAAAAACATATTGGCCGAACTTGGCATAACGGTTGATGATACGCACATCGCCAGGGCGGCGGAATGGCGAGGCTGGTTTGACTGCACGGCGGCGCGGTTCCAGGAAAGCATGGTCATGTACGCCAAGGAAGACGGCCTGACATCCGTGGTCAAAGAGGGCGTCAAGCAATACGCCCGCGAAAAGGCGCTTTATAAGGCGCATCTGCAAGCCTGCACCAAGTGGGCGGCCCTGTTTTTCAATGAGTACACCCGGATCGTGGTGGATGAAGAGGAAAAGACCGCGCTTCAGCCCGAGCTGGATTACCTGGAGGAATACTACGTCAACGCCGGGATCTGGCCGATGCTGGAGGCGAACTTTGCGGAGATTTTCGGCATGGGGACCATGGCCGTGGTTACGGAGTATGACGCCCGGCGCGGCATCGCCCACAAGTGGTTCCCGGTTGAGAGCATCCTGCCCATAGAGACCAGCCAGGGGCGCATCAAGAGCGCGGTGTTCGTTTCCACTTTCAAACAGGAGAAGGACGAATACCGGCTATATAACATCCATGAGGAATTGCTGGAAAAGGCTATTGTAGCCGGCGGCGCGGCGGGAGTGCTGGAACACCCCACCGGCGCAAGCGCGGGGTACAGAATACGGAATATCATCACCCTGGAAAAGGGGGACGGCAAGCAGACGATAACCCCGGAACAGTTCGGCCTTATGGCGGAATACGAAATGCCCGTCCGCATGTTTTCCGTGTTCAAGCCTTTCAACCGGCAAATCGGCAATTTCAACAACGCCTTGGGCATCCCGATATATTTTGACCACCTGGATAAGATCACCGAGATTGACGACATCTACGATGTCAAGATGATCGATACCCAGACCAGCCGCCGGAATATCTTCATCAACAAGGATTACCTGACTTATCGCAATGGCCGGGCTATGATTCCCCAGCATCTTTTCGGGGTGATCGTCTCCACCGCCGGGCTGGAAGGCTTCGGCGGCAAACATATGGCCGACCCGATTTCCGAGTTCGCGCCCACGCCTCATTCCGAAATTTACACCAAGGATTTGCAGGAGGCTCTCAACCGCTTCTCGGACGCCGTGGGTTTGGGCGTGGGGACGTTCCGCTATGGAGCCTCTGGCGGCGGCGGCGGCCCGACAACGGCCACGCAGATCGTCAGCGAGAACCAGGAAAAATACTCAAACCTGAAAAAGCATACCGGGTATATGGAATCCGAATTTATCGCCTTCAACCAGGCCATCCTGGCAACAGCCAACGAGCACGAGGCCAAGTCCTTCAACCTGGAAGCCCGGATCCGGTACTTCATCCAGGACGCTGTTATCCTGGACGATGAAACACGGCGGGAACAGGCCGTGGGGGAGGTCCGGGAGGGCCTACGGAGCAAGGAAAGCTACCTGGAGGAGTTCCGGGGATTGTCTGACGAGGATTTGGCCCTGGAGCTTGAACGCATCCAGAAGGACGGATCCGACATGGACATGGACAGCATCATGGCGAACTTGGACAATTACGCCCGGACACAGACAGAGGGCGGAGGCGAGGACGGCGAACCCGATGAGGCCGCCTGATGCTGGAACGGGACGAAATAGAGCGTGATATCGCCGGAACCCTGGGAGTAATCCAGGATTACGAGCTTGCCATCCTGGTTATCCAGGCTACGGCGGTCAGGGCGTCCCTTGAGCCGGGCGCGGACAAGGAAGCTATCCAGAAGAAGGCCAGGGATGATATTGCCCGCCTTTCCCGCGCCGCGAAAAAGGAAGCCGGGGCGGCCCTGGCGAAGGACATAACCGGCCTGCACCAGGGCGACATCAAGTCACAGATGAGCCTCTACAATCGGGCCTTCCAAGCTGGAATCATCCAGGCCAAGCCCGAAATCCCCCTGACTATCACTGCCCTGGCCGCTCGGCGTCTAGCTGGGTATGATCTTTTTTTACGGGAGACCATGACGCGCATGGAGCGGGCCGGGGGCATGGGACTTATCACCATCATGGAGCGGGCCATATCCGAAAAAATGGCCGGCAAACCCGTGCAAGAAACGGCTATCCAGGCGGCCCGGCTGATCCAGGAAGAGGGCATAATAATCAAGCACGCCTCCGGGCGCATGGTGCAAGATCCGATAGCCTACGCGAGGCAGAACCTCACCACCGCCATGGCCCAGCATAGCGCGTCCCAGCAGGTCGCCATCGCCGACAGCATGGACATGGATAAAAAAGACCTCTGGTGGGAAACATCCTCGCACATGGGAGCCAGGCCGGAACATGAGGCATGGCAGGGGCGAGTCTTCAAGGGCTGGGATGAGTTTGTCGCGGCCACCGATTACGGCCAGATCACCGGCATTACGGGAGTGAACTGCCGTCACAGCTTTTACCCATTCTTTCCGGGCGTATCACAGCAGACCTTTACCCCCTACCCCACCGCCGCCAACAATAAACGCTACGCTGATTTACAGGCGCAACGGCGCATCGAACGCAATATCCGGCACTACAAGACAGCGGAGAAGGTGAATAAGGGCTTGGGCAATGACGCCTTACAAGCGCGATCCGCCGCCAAGGTCAAAGAATGGCAAGCCAGGATGCTGGCGCATATCAAGGAAACGGGGCTGACAAGGCGCTACGCCAGGGAGCGGATTGCGGCGGGGAGGCTCAGCGAGCCGAAAGCCTTGCCGGGTGCTGACATACCGGCGCAGGCCACGGAGTTGAAATCCATAGCGCAAGGCGGTATAATAGACGAGAAAAAGGTAGCCGAGGCGCTGCGCAAGGCGGAAATGGAGATAAAGGATATTCCTGATCATGAAAAGGGTGTGATTATTGGAATGAATGGGGATGTCCTTCATGTTGTAAGGGGAAGTAAAAACGGCTTAGATTTTCCAACCGATTGGATTAAAGACAATATAATTACGCATAACCATCCGAATGATATATGTATATTTTCAACTTTGGATATACAGTCGTTTGTTGATTATGGCGGCTATGAAATAAGGGTAGTTACACAAAGAGGATTATTTGCGAGCCTAAAACAAGGAGCTGGAGCACTCAATACAGCCATAACCGATGATATAATCAAAGCAAACGTAAATAGCGGCAGTATATTAAAAAAGGCTACAAGGATTGTTACTGATAGGGCAAAAAGAGAGCGTCGCAAATATACAAGTATTGAGGTTGTGCAAGAAATGGAAAAAATATGGGCAAAATGGTTATATGATAATGCTGCTAAATATGGATATGTTTTCACAGCAGGAGCGCTATGATGGTTGATGCAGGATGGATGGTAAATTTTGCATACGGAGAAATGGGCGTCTCTGAATTTATAGAAGTGGTTTTGCCGCCAGGGGAGCCGACTCCAACGATCTTTGATGGGGTACATTATGAGGATGCTCTAGAATTTGCAGAGGAACTAATTACCAGAGGCGAAAAAGCCCAACTTCTGAAAGACGCCCTGCTGAAGATGGCAGAACAGCGCCCCTAAAATACCCCCACCCATCACCTACCGCCCCGGCCATCCGGGGCTTTTCTTTTTTCGCCGGGTTCATCCCGGCTTTTTTTATTCCGTTTCCGGGATTTCCCAAAACTTCTGGATTTTTTCTTGACTCTCATGCCTACAATTCCCGTCAAAGCCCGGCGGGGCCATAAGCGCACTTCTGCCCATGTGGGGCCATAAACACGAAACTTCGCCCGGCGGGGCCATAAGCGCAAGGAGTCACACCATGTCAGCAGCAGAAAAGATCATGGCCGCGCTTTCGGATGCCGCCAAGGAAGAGTTCAAAAAAGCCTCCTCCGGCATGAAACTGGCCGACCTCGCCTCCGGCGAATACGTCAGCAAGGCCAAGGCGGACGCCGAAATAAAAACCGAGCGCGACAAGGCTGAAGCCCTGCAAAAGCAGCTCGATACGGCTCAAGGCGACATTGCCAAGGCCGGGGCGGCTGAAAAGCTGGTGACCGAGCTTCAGGGAAAAATCAAAACCCTGGACGAGGATCACAAAAAAGAGCTTGCGGCCCTGGAGCGGACGGCGGCGCACGAAAAAAAGCGCACTTCCGTGCTCTCGGATCTTGCCAAGGCCGGGGCGCATGATCCCGACCTGGCTTTCCAGGCTCTCGGGCTGGATCTGGACAAGGTGGACTTTGACGACAGCGGACGCATTGCGGGCGTTGAGGACAAGATCAAAGCCCAGCAAAAAGAAAAGACCTTCTTGTATCAGACAGGCTCCTCCCGAAATACCTTTATGGACACCACAAAAGGCGGCGCGGCTACTCCCCAGGAGCAGGTTGACGCGGCCTTGACGGCTATCGGCAGGGGGCCAAAGCCGAGGTAAAAATCATGGCTGCTAATAACATCAGCCTTGCCGAACTCTACAAAGCGGCCCTGGATCGGATCTATCTCATGGGGGCAAGATCCGCCATTTTGGAAGGCAATAACGCCTATATCCGCCCCAGCGACAACCCCAAGGTTATCTGGATCGCCCGTCAGTCCCTCCAGGGGCTTGGCGATTACAGCCGGGCCGATGGGTATGTCTCCGGCGACATCACCCTGGAATGGGACCCCTATTCCCTGGAATACGACCGGGGCCGTCTCTTCCAGGTGGACGAAATGGACAACACCGAAGCCCTGGACCTGCCGCTGCTCAACCTGGTGGCGCAGTTCATGGATGAATACGTCACTCCGGAAATCGATGCCCTGCGTTTCGCCAAGATTGCCAACCAGGCATGGAATATGGAGAGCCTGTATTTTAATGCCGCCGACGAGGCTATCGCCGCCTGGGATGTTGCTTTGGAGACTCTGGACAATGCGGAAGTTCCCCAGGAAAACCGCCATGTTTTCATGTCGGTGAGAATGTATCACATGCTCCGGCGTGACAAGGTAGAACGCGAACGCCTGGTTCCGGCACAGAGTTCCGATTCCAACTTTGACACCTTGGACGGGATCAATATCACCATCGTGCCTCCGGCGCGATTCTTCTCGGGTATTCAGTTGCTTTCCGGAATGGATGGCGAAGCGCAAGGCGGATTCGTGAAGGGTGCTGATGAAACCCCTCTTAACTTCCTGCTGGTGCACTTGCCGGCGGTGAGCGCGGTAACCAAACATGCCATCCCGCGCATTTTCGGCCCCACGGTCAACCAGCGGGCCAACGCCACGCAGTTTGACTACCGTATTTACCACGACATCTTCGTCCCAACGAACAAAGCGCCGGCCATCTACGCGCATAAAGAATAGGAGGAATCATGGAAAAAGTAATCGTGCGCAAAAACGGCATCAGCCGAAGGATAAATCCGGACCAGGTGAGTAAATACACCGCTGCCGGATACAAGGTTTACACGCCGAAACCGAAGACCCAATCCGGGGCCCAGGCACTCCCGAAGGCTCCAGCAAAGGGGGCGGCCAAGGTGGAGACGGAGTAATCCTGATGACGGGTGAAGAGCTTTTGACCGTCCAGGCTGAGGCCATCGTGTTGGACATGATGGTTTTCAGCCTGTCGGAGCTTACTGAGTCCGGATTGGAGATTTACAATCGGGCCGTGGCTCTGCAAATCGCCCACATGCGCGAGCTTGGCGCGATCAAAAGTGACGTGGCGTCTCAAGGAATGAACGGCGTAACCTATTCCTTCAACGTGGCAGGGGCCGGGCAGGCGAATATATCGCCTTTTGTCCGGCCTCTGCTGGCAGGGGCGGGGTTATGCGCAAGATAGAGGTTCGCCCGATTGAACGGCGGTTTCTGCCGCATACGGTGACGGTGTTTAATGCCCTGACTCATCAACCGGGGCTTATTCCGGTGGTTCTCAAGTATATAAATATGCAGGAGGCTCCGGCGTTTCGCTTCGGCCAGGCGGTCAATACCGAGATGCACTTTCAGGTTGTTTATGACGCCGTAAACACGGACGCCGGGGGGCGGAAGCTGGCCCTGTCGCCGGGCTGGAAATTGCTCACGGATGAGGAACAACTGACCGGATTCTTCACGCTCCACGCGGATATGTGGCTTTTCTCCGGGGAGCATGAGTCATTCCCGGCGGGAGAGATCATCCCGGCCAAGGATATGACGGCGGCGCGTTTTTCCGCCTTGGGGATGCGTCTCCTGAAAACTTCCCGTATAGCCACCTGCGCGGCGGATACCCTGCATAATATCCAGCTTGTGGGGTAGTCCGTGGCAAAACTCCAAATTGAAATCGCGCTGGACGAAGAGGCCCTGAAAGCCGCGAAAAAGGCGGTGGAGGCCAAAATCCGGACGGCAACCAACTGGCTGGTGGCGGAGTGCAAGAAGAAGTGTGATTCCTATACGCCGATGGAGACCGGCGCTCTGCAACACACATTCCAATACACCACCAAAGAAGGGACGCGGATCGGCGGGTCGGGCGAGAGAGAGCAGAAAGGAAACGAAGATGAAGAACTGCGGACCAGTAAAAACACCGCTACCGGCTGGATTTACAGGTCAATATATACGCTCTGGCAATGGTATGGCGTCACGAAAGACGGCAAGCCGTTCAATTACAGCAAAGGCGCGGCCCTGGAAGGAAATCTCATCAGGGAACCCCGCTCCCGCTGGACGGAATACGCGGCGGCCCAGCACAAGGATGAACTCCTTAAAGGCTTCAAGGCGATGCTCAAATGAGCCGGAATACGGACATATACAAGGCCGTCAGGGATTTCATCGAGACGGCCCTCAATGCCCTGCCGGGAGTGCCGGAAACCGGCCTCCAGGTGGAAATAGCCGAAGGCGAAGCCGGGGAAGAATGGACCGGCATCCGTATGAAGATGAACGCCTCCGGCGCGGTAGCCAAAAGGTACATTGACGGAACACGGCTTGAGACATGGTCTTTTGAGCTTTTGTCAAAACAGGCCATCGTTCCGGACGGCGCGGAATATATCGCCTTTGCCGTGTACCTGGAGGAACTGTCAGACAGGCTTCAGGATATGGCGCGGCGGCGGATAATTCCCCAGCTGCCGGCCGGCGTGAAATTTAAGGCAATGGAAGCCGCGGCAAGGCCGGCCCAGGTCATCGCCACGGAGAAATACAGCGGATACGCGCTGGATCTGAGATTTAACCTACTCTGCGAGGGATAACATCATGGCTTACGATCTTCTTAAAGCTCTGCAAAATCCGACCTACAACCGCGCCGAATGGCGGGCGTTTCTGAGGCATTCCGGCCTGGACGGCGGGACGCATTATCACTTCATCGGCAAAGGCGTTGAAAACAGCGCCTACGCCATATCCGTGGAAAGCGAGGAACGGCGCACCATTGACCAGAATTTGCCGACCGTAAAAAATACTCCGGGCGGCTTCACCTTCCCGCTGGAATTCCCTTTAACTCCCAACAACCCGGCGCATGACATGATCATGGCCTCCGGCCTCCTCCAGCAGGTGAACGAGGAATATGACGCCTTGCTGGTCTATGCCAACTTGGGAGTGAAAGAAGACGGGACCAGGGTGCCGGACGCCTGTTTCGCGCAGTCGGCCAAGGTCAAAATCACGGTCAGCAGTCTTGGCGGCGCGGGCGGCGAGGAATCCCGCATCATCTCCGAAATCCGCACTACCGGCGACATTACTTCCGGTTATGTGGAGCTTGGGACGGATAGCGCCAATTACGACCCGGATGAGGAAACCTGGACGGCCAACGCTTTCACTTCCGTGCCGACCCTGAAGATCTCCGACATTTTCACCATCACGGCGGCATAAGCCATGCGTGACAACATCATGCGTGAAATGACCGTGGAGATCGGCGGGCGGGTCTATGATCTTGTGGGGACGCCCCACACTTTGCCCGCCGGGGTAGTGCGCGCCGTTCAGATGGCCCAAGAGGAGAAAAACCCGATGGGAACCCTCTACTTTGCCTTCAGGGCTATGGAGTGGGCGCTGGGACCGGAGGCGTACCAGGAAGCTTTGCCGGATCTGGATGCCATGATCATGGACGATTACATGCGGCTGGCGGCGGATGCGGTGCGCCGCTGTATTCCCGATGCGGTTTGATACGGGACTGCCGAGCGGATTTGAGGTCGGCGGAAACACGGTAAAGATCCACACCGGGGCGGCCTTCTGGATACGCCTGGGCAAACGTCTTGAGGTCTGCGCGCCGGGCGAGTCTTTGCGCATTCTGGAAGACGCGATCATCTCCTGGGAGCGGGACGGGCGGGAGGTATGGCCCGGATCGCTCCCGGGGAAAACCAGGGCCGGGATATTTGAGCGGCTATGGTGGTTTTTCAGAGGGGGGCAGGAAACGCCCCAGGGGGCCCCTGAGAGCCGGAAACCCCGCGAAAGGGTGCTGGACTATGCCGAGGACTTTGAGGCCATCTATGCGGCGTTTTTGCAGGTTTACGGGGTGGATTTGTGCGAGGTGAAGGATACCCTCCATTGGTGGAAATTCCTGGCCCTGGTGAACAGCCTCCCGCTCTCCGGGACCATGCTCAGGGATTACTACATGCACTATCGGGCGCTGGATCTTTCCACCCTGCCCGCGAAAACGGCGGCGGAGAGGAAATACAGGGCTGAGGTTGCCCGGATTAAGCGGCGGGTGGCATTGGCCGTCCGGGAACGCCCGGAGGCGGAACAGCGGGAATCATGGCTGGATGTGCGGGCGCGGGAGTTGAGGAAGGCGGCAAATGGCTGATGCAGTTGACATGATGCAAGTCAACGTCAAGGTTGACACCTCCGACGTAGATAAGCTGGGCCGGGTGCTTGACGCTGTAAAACAGAAAGTTACGGGCCTCGGGCGCACGAAGATCGAGATTGACGCGGAAGAGGCTACTGAGGGGCTGGAAGGGGTACTTGACGCCCTTGATGGCGTTGAGAAGAAGAGCGAACAGGAAATCAAGATTGAAACCGCCGGGGACTTGCGGAAGGCCCAGGAAGAGCTTGAGAAGGTTGAGCGGGGTCTGCAAAAGCTGGAAAAGCGCCGGAAAATCCTTGTTGAAGCCCCGCAAACCGACAAGGTGAAACGCGACCTCGCCTCCGTTGAAAAAGCAATTCAAAAACTGACCGGGAAAAAGCACGAAATCACCGTAGCCGTCAACCAGTCCGCCCTAAACAAGGCCAAGGCCGCGATGACGGACGCGGAACGAGCCATGTCCAAAATGTTCAGAGCTATGTTGAGCATGAGCGGCGCGTCCTCCGGGCTTGCACGCGCTTTGGGCGGTCTTTCCAACGTGGTCGGCGGCCCCCTCATGATCGGCATGGGCGTGGCGGTGGCCGCCTTTTACAAGCTCTACCAAGTCCTGACCCGGAATGACAAAAAGATCCAAGAGATGAAAGAAGGCTTCCTGGAGCTTGGCAAAAAGGCCCTGGAATCCGGCAGGACGGCCTCGCAGATGGAGATCGCGGCGGCGCGGGAAGTACTAAGGGAACGCCGGAAAGCATACGAAGAGCAAAAGAAAACTCTTGATGAACTGGAAGATAAAGCTGGAACAATGCGGAAAAGATTTCAGGAAATAACGATTAGCGCAAAAGAACTCAGTCCAGCTATGCAAGAAGCCGTCCCGATACTTCGACAGATGACGGACAAAACGATAACCGCAGCGGATGCCCTTGAGGAACTGAGAAAAATTGAAGCACGGTATGAAGATCATCCCGGCCTCAAAAGTATGATCAAAAGTATGGACGAATTGGCAACCGTCCAGACAACCGTAGCAGTAGGCGCTGATGAACTTCTTCAAAAAGAAAAAGCCCTGGCCCAGATAAGCGACGATATCGGAAACGCTCTCCGCGTATTGGAACAGACCGCCAAGATAGAAACTGCCCAGGAAGCAGCTGAATATCTCCGGCAGTACACCAGTGCAACGGAAGGAGCCAAGAAGGCTACAGAGGATTTCACCAGGAAAACGGCTGAGTCCGCCCTCACGTTGCTGAGGGAGAAGGCGGCAGCGGAAGAAAATGCGGAAAAAAAGGCGGCTCTGAACGTACAAATTGCCGAATTGACGCGGCGCGTAGCCGAGGCCCAAAAGGACCAACTCCAGAAGCTTGAAGACCAATATGCCACCCAGCGCCAGATCGCCACGGCCCTGGTCAAGGACGAACAAGGCCGGTCGGACGCCCTGCTCTCCATTGAGGCAAAATACCTCCAGGACCGGGAAAAGCTCCTCCGTGAAAAGTATGCTGCGCAGGTGGCCGCCGGACAAGTCCTGACGGAAGAAGAAGTCAAGCGCCTCCAGGAGGTCGCCGATAAAAGCCGGGAAGTCACCCAGGCTATAGCGGGCCGGGAACTGGAGGCCGCCTATCAGGCCCGCGTTACCCTGGCCAAGGCCGCCGCCGCCGCTGAAATCACCATTGACGCGGAGTCCCTGGAAAAGCGCCGGGAATATCTGGACGCCCGTCTTGCCATGCAGATTGCCAATGCTGAAGAATCTATCAGGGTTAATGGGCGCATTTCGGACGAAGAAATAAAAGCTATCCAGGCGACACAGCGAGAGGTTACGGCGGAACGCCTGAAAAACCTAAATACATTTTATGAGCGAAAAATCGAACTCGCCAAAATGTCAACTATAAATGAAAAAGAATCAGAACGTGAAATATTAGAAATTCGCAGGGAATGGACAAAAAAAAGAATTGAATTGCTTTTGGCTGAAATGCAAGCCAGGCAAGCCGCCGGTCAAGCTATTTCAAAAGAAATGCGAGATGAACTCACAGCGTTAAAAGCGCAGTTAGCAGCAATAAATAAAGAACTTGGAAAGCAAACCGTCTCCATGAAAGAGGTAGTCGCCCAATTCGCCAACTACCTGAAAGAATCCATAAGCACCCTGACCGAATTTTTTACCCAGACCATCGAGCAACAGATCCAGGTGGCCGAGCGCGAATACCGTGCGGCCAGCAAGCGCATGGAAGCCGAACACAAGCAGCAGATCCAGGACATGAAGGACGCCTACAAAGAGCAACTCCAGCAAATTGAAGAGGCTGAAAGGCGCAAGACGGAAATCACCGAGGAATACAACGAGAAGCGGGCGGCCATCCTTGAACAGATGCAGGAGATGATGTCCGCCGAGGAATATCTGGCGCTCCAGGAACAGCTTGAGGAGGCCCGGGCGGCCTTTGACGAGGAAATTTTGCAGATCGAAGAATCCAACATGACCAAGGAAGAGCTTGAGGCTGAACACAATGCGAAGATGGAGCAGCTTGAGGCCGACCATCTGGCTAAGATGGAGGCCATGCAGAAGGATCACGAGAAAAAAGTCTATGAAATGGAACTGAAAAAATTCAGGTATAACCAGGCGGCCAGCCTTGCCCAGGCCATGATGTCCATAGCCCAGGGCGTGGCTCAGGCGATGTCCTACGGCATCCCCCTGGGGCCGATTTTCGCCTCCATTGTTGGCACCCTGGGCGCGGTCCAGCTTGCCATGATTGCCCGCCAGCAGCCCCCGCCTCCGCCGTCATTCCGGGAAGGCGGAATTGTCGGCCCGGCCAATGCGGACCTTTACAGCATGGTCCCCCGGTCGCGGAACCCGGAGGATAAAACCCTGGTCTGGGCATCCCAGGGCGAGGAAATTCTGAGCCGCCAGGAAGCGGCGATCATGCGCGGCATCCGGGCCAACGGCGGGACATTCGCGGACGCATTGATCCGCACCAGCGAGATCCGGGCGGCGGAAAGCATCGGCGGCGGAACTTCCTTCACCCGTTCCGACAACCGGCAGATCCACCAACACAACGAATTCAAGCTGGAAGGCCAGCTTTCACCCCGGCAGGCGCAGCGGGTAGCTGAGCGCATGACGCGGGCCGCATGGCGCGGGGGGTGCTATGGTTGAGCGCGTAATCACCGATACCAAGTTCTTTTTCACCCGTCAGGACGGGCGCACTCTGAATATGGGCGAAGGCGAGGCGTTTAAGGTCTACAGCGTCAAGGGCCTGGGCATTGGCGAACTTGACCGGAAAACCACCGGATCAGCCTTGCAGGACGGGGAATTATGGCTGGGCAGCCGGATTATGAACCGGAGCATGGAAATCAGGACCGAATGGCTGGACGCTAACCAGCGCGCCGCCTTCGTGGATTTTTTTCAGCACAATACCCGGCTGAACCTCCGTCTGCTGTTTAACGGCTCAAATTATTACGCCTCCTGCGTCCTGGAGGAGCCTTACGAGATGGAGGAACACGAGGGCAATTTGTACGATACCTCCGGGATTGTCCTGTACCTGTACTTTGACGACCCCTATTTTTACTCGGACACGTCTTACAGGTATGCCATCGGCGCGAGGGTGGAGCCGAATTTCCGCTTTTACACCACGGAAACGGCATACCGGCATCATGAAGACGCCGTGAATATCCGCTATTTCGGAATTTTGGGCGAGCCGCAGGAATACCGGGTTTTTAACCCCAATTCCACGCCCAATGGCATAGAAGCGCGAATAAGCACCAACGGCATGGTGGTTAACCCCAGTATAATCAACCTGACCACCGGACGGCATATCCAGATCCGCACCACCATGCTCCCCGGTGATGAAATTTATATTAACACGCAATCCGGTTTGGTGGCCGTCACGAAGAACGGCAAGGACGCCAAAAGGGATTTGTCCTTCCAGAGTCACATGATCCAAGTGGTGCCGGGGGAAAACATCCTGTTTTTCAACGCGGATTCCGGGGCGCAGGTCGGCATCTGCGAAATTTCCTTCCGGGCCAAGGCGGTGGCGTTATGATACGCGATACGGCCCCGCCGATGCTCTTTATCCTGGATCCCAATTTCAACCGCCTGGGGGCTATCATCAATGGAGCCAGCGGGCTGAATTATTCATCCCTGGAATGGCGCAGCGTCTTCCACAAGCCGGACGCCTTCCTGGTGAAATGCCCGGTGGCGGATAGCCGGGACATGGATATGATTATGGACCGGGAGGCCCTGTATATCATCCGGTCGGACACTTTACAGGTCGGGCGCATCTGGAAAAAGGAGTTTGACCTGGAGAGCCGGGAGCTTGAGATCAGCGGCAAGGGCGCGGAATCCTTCCTGACCAAGCGGTATATCGCAAATACCAAGGAATATATCCCGGACGCGGGGGCGCTGGGCTTGAACGCGGCCGGCCGCATCATGGCCCGGCTGATCAACGACAATTCCCCCCCGGGCTGGCTGGTGGCGAATGAGACGGAGAACGAGGTTGGGGAATCCATATATCTTTCCGTGAAGAACACGAAAAACGTGCTATCCTACATAGAGCAAATCGCGAAAGCCTATGACGTGGGTTTCGGCACGGTCCTGGATGAACGGTCCGGCAAGGTGATTTTTAAGGCGTACAGGCCTCTGAGCATAGACGTGGATGTGGAGGGGCGGACCTACCGGCTATCCGACGATTTGGGCAACATCAAAAGCCTGTCATTCGCTACGGACTCGGAAAAGTATTTTAACTACATCTCCGTCCTGGGCGAAGCTGACCCGGCCACAGGCATTGAATTTTCCGCCATCGTGGATCAATCCGCCGGGGGCGAGGTCCATGCCATGCGCCACAAGGGGAAGACCAAGCGGCGCGCCTATACGGATACGCAATATGCCGCGCTTCTGCAAGCCGAGGGCGTGATTGAACTGTCGCGCCGCCGGGTGGATGAAGCGTTTGAAGTGACCCCGAAGGAAGGAACGGCCGAGGACAGGATCAACATAGCGGTTGGCTGGGAAGTATTCTGCCAGAGCTATTTTGTGAATATGCAGACCACCTTTTTTTGCACGGAACTTAAAGAACTCTGGGAAAATATTTACTCCCGTGAATACACTTTTGGCTACCGGCGCGATATGAAAGATGAATTTATGATCGAGATAGAGGAGGAAATAATAAATGTCTGAATCAGCCCTTGGAAATACGGTTATTTTGCCGGTTTCATCCTATCCTGACGAAAACGGCATTGCGGATTTAATGTTCGACGCCAACACGCTGACCAAGATGAACGCGGTTTATCTTTTGGACGGCATAGTCCCACAAGCGCCGGATTGGGCCGACGGGGACGGGGCAGTTATCTGGACCAACGGTTTTAACATCGCGGTCCGCCCTTTCCTGGGTGTGGTTGACGGCACGGTATTCACCCAGGAGCAGCTATTGCTGACGGTGGATAATCCTGACCCCCTGCCCCGTTTGGATTCTGTCATCATGCGGCGGGATTACCGGGCGCGGCGCGGGGATGTGATGATTCTGAAGGGAACCCCGGCGGCGAATCCTGTAGTCCCACCCCTGCAATATAACCGAATGGGGGTGGCCGATTTTGAATTTGCCCGCATACTGGTCAGAAATGGGATTGTGATGCTTGCGCAAGGGGATATAGCCGATATGCGCAAGCGGCTGGTTGCCAATTTCGGAATTCGGCCAACGCCGGATGATTACGGCAAGTTATTTCGAATAGATGCACGAGGAGAATTGTCATTGGGATTTGCCGTTTACCCCGGCGATATAGATTTTAAACCGTGGAGAAACACGGAACTGCCTTTTGGCTGGTATTATTGCAATAACGATCGTTATGGACTTGCTACAAAACAGGGCCAGGTACTTAACGGGCTATCTGCAAATTATAAAGCTGATTGGGAAATTACTATTTCTGGAACTGCACCTAATCAAACTATCAACGTTCCAAATATGTTTTATACCGATGGCCGAGGGTATTTCCTTCGCGCTGGCGTTACCCCTGGTGTGATAGAAACAGATGCAATGCAACAGCTGACAGGGGGCATAAATAATTTAACCTCTCGCGCAGGGGTTGCCACAAGCGGCGTATTTACAACTACATCATCAAGCACTAGCGCTTTATATTCTTCTTCATCTGGCACATACACACACCATCATGTTTATTTTGCCGCTAGTTATCAGGCTCGAACATCTACTGAAAACCGTTCTCTTAACAAACGTATGACTCCCGCGATATTTTTAGGAGTATGATCATGCAAAATCATTATTTTGATACGTTACATCCCTTGCGCCCCTATACGCATAGCCTTGAAGCTAATCCAAATTCTTTGCCTCCTGAGAATGCCTTGCGCGGCAATGCGCCGGAGATTATCCCCGGTTTCTGGCCCTGCGAAAAAAACGGCAAATGGGTCCAGGTGGAGGACCACCGCAAGGATGACGGACAGGAACGCGCCGACAGGCAAGGTTATATGAACGGCGAGCCGTACACCATCAAAGACATTGGCCCGTTGCCGGAAGGCTGGTCGGAGGATCCGCCCCCGCCGACGCCGGAGGACCAGGCCGCCCAGCGAAAGGTGGAAATCATGGACAGGATGTTCGCGCTGGATATGGAAAGCATTCGGCCTTTGCGGGCCGTTGCGGACGGCATAGCCACGGATTTTGACCGGGAAAAGCTGGACGCTATTGAGGCCGAAGTCGCCGCGCTCCGGGCTGAACTGTCCGGACTGGCGTCATAACCGTGTTCGCCCAGGCTGAAATCGTTCGCGTCCTGACCCTGGTGGACCGGGACCGCATTTACTGGGAGCGGGCGTCCGGGCCAAGTCCGGAGTTCGCCGCCAATATGCAGATTGTGCAGTATTTACAGCAACGCGGGCTGATTTTCGCCTATGACTTCGGGTGTTGCGCCAAAGAGTTCATGCTGACCGGGGCGGGGAAGGCAATGCTGACGGCTACCAACTGACATGGCCCGTCTTTGGTTCCTGGATTACCTCGGGAAGTACGTCAACAAAGACACGATGCGCGAGATGTGCGCGGCCATGGAACTGGATGAACTGGAAACCCGGCTCATCCTGGAACGGTTCTGTGGCCGCAAGAACGTGGGCCAATGCGATTTCATCCCGGAGGACCAACAGAAGGGCATGATGCAATCCCTGGATACCCGGGTCCAGGGGTGGGTTGAACGAAATAAAAATCACTTCCTGATGGCTGAATTGCGCCAGGTGCTGAAATTTTTTGACCAGCGGGAGGGATGAGGGTTGCCGTCTTGACAAAATACCTCCCCCGTGATTTTCATGAAACTATGACAGCTATGGTTGCATGCACAAAAGATATTGAGGTCTGCCTGGCCGTATCCCGCGCTGTGGAAAATACGGAATCAAAGCCCTTATTCTATGACCGACTGATTGCTCCCGCGATTATGCGGGTGTTGATATTAAGCGTGGTGCGTCATGTCCGCAGCCTTGAATCTCTTGATCTGATAGAAGAAAGCAATCGCACCCTGCACACGCTTGGTTGTGAGTTGTGCAACTGGTACACGAGTAAGGCGGAATTTGATTGGCTTACCCATTTTCTGCTGAAAAAGCCGTTTGCCGAACTTGAAGAGCTTTGCGCTGTCCTTTCCTTAAATTCCGATCCGGAAGCCCGTAAACTCATAGAAAAGTTTGTGGCAAAATCCGCGCCCATGACTCTCTAAATCAGCAAGATAAGCTGAGATTTGCTGGTCAGCTGCGATCGCTTCCAGCCGACGCCATAAAACACCTTGCACTACGGACTCTGGATTATGGCCTGGAGAAGGCTCCGGAAGCACTTCGCATAATCCAAACGTTCCTGGCTGAAAAGGGAGTTCTGTAAATCTCCCCCAGCCGACATTTTTTCCGAGAAATATCCAAAGTTCTTCAGCACATCCCGGCGCGGCCTCAAGAAACAGGCCATTTTTATGAAGTACGGCACATTTTACATAGGGCGTATCGGTCATATTTTCTCTTGCCTCTTAATATCACTATACCCGCATATCCTAATATAATCAATCTCCATATACAGATTCAATCTGAACCTTGCGCGTAGCCGGATTTGTGGTAACAGAAGATTCCCCACCCTCAAAATCCGGAGGCAGTCATGGATTTTTCCGATGGCATAAAGGCTCATGCGAAACGGGTTGCCGATTTCAAAGACCACGTCACCACCGAAGAAGCCACGAAAATGGCTTTAATAGTGCCCTTCATGCGTTTTCTTGGCTATGAACCTAACGATCCGCGCGTTGTCATCCCGGAATATTCAGCCGATTTTGGCAATAAAAAGGCGTGCAAAGTGGACTACGCCATCAAACGCGGCGGCGATATTGTTATTATTATTGAAGCTAAAAAGGTTGGCGAAGTTCTGGACGGCGTAAAGGAGGCTCAACTACAGCAATACTTCCAGAGTCTGTTGACTGTCAAAATCGCCATTCTGACAGACGGTGTGGTCTATAAATTTTTCACCGACCTAGATCATAAAAACGTCATGGATAAAAAACCATTCATGACGTTGGATTTTAATGCCGTGGAAGAGGCATTGATTCCGGAAATTAAAAAGCTGTGCAATGACTGTTTCGATCTGGAAACCGCCCTTGATGCCGCCCAGGAACTCAAATACCTTGGACAACTCAAAAAGCTCGTAGCTGAAGAAATTGAATCCCCGTCCGAAGGTTTTATACGGCACTTTGCATCTCAAATATACGACGGGAGACTGACCGAGAAAGTCATTGAAGGATTCAGGACGCGGATAAAATCCGCATTTGAGCACCATATCAATGACATTCTTAATTCGCGACTGAGAAGTGTCATGCAATTGCCCGGAGACCAGAAAGATGGCGCACAGGGGCAAGTGGAAGGGAGCACCGAACCTGTATATATTCTGGGAAATCGCCAGGGTGACGGTATTGAAACCACGCCTCAAGAAGTTGAGGGATATTATATTGTCCGGGCTATTATCAGTGACATCGCAGCCCCGGAAAGGATATTCGCCCGCGACGCCGCGAGTTATTGCAGCATCATACTGGACGATAATAACCGTAAACCCATTTGCCGTTTGCGTTTTAATAACCCCGCCAAGCTCGTCCTCGAAACTTTTGACCAGAAAAACAAAACGACCACGTTGCACAAGCTGGACAAAGTTCTGGATATTTACCAGCACACCGGGGCACTTCGGGCGGTTATCGGGTTCTATGCTAAAGGGAAAGAACCCACCGAATAACTCTTGACTTCCTCCCCGCCCCTTGCTATTCCTTGCCTTAACGGTGCTTCACAACACCCTACGGCGGCCACGCCACCCGACAGTTTGGCCTTTTTCTTTGCCCGAAATTCGGGTATAATCAGCGCCATATTTGCCGGGTGTGCCAGAGATGTCCAAGCGTAAGCTAAAGGCTGGCAGCGGCTCCGTAGGCCGTGTGAACACCCGGCATTTTTGCGTTTTGCAGATGCCAATTCACAAGATCTACGGAGGTTTTTTCATGTCTCAATCTCTCGTTTCCCTTGTCAGGGGTTGTCCCACTGTTTCCAGCCTGAATGTCTCTGAACATTTTGAAAAACGGCATACGCATGTGGTGGATGTCGTGCGCCGAATTGTCTCTGATTGCGCGCCTGAGTTTAGCGAGCCGAATTTTCGGCTGGCCGAATACACCGATGATCAGGGCAAACCTCGCCCCATGTACAACCTCACACGCGACGGTTTCACGCTGGTCGCGATGGGCTTTACCGGCAAGAAGGCTCTGGAGTGGAAAATTCGGTAT
>Ga0082212_10000719_pt1 | contig 48197 bp, 45 predicted proteins | sample TergutNt197P3_FD_71548 | JGI IMG/M metagenome (GOLD analysis project Ga0082212, IMG submission 71548) | Neocapritermes taracua P3 segment gut microbial communities from Petit-Saut dam, French Guiana - Nt197 P3 | ecosystem: Host-associated > Arthropoda: Insects > Digestive system > Gut ... | reverse complement strand
AATTAAACATTATCTAAATATAACGTTTTTTTCTGCATTTTATTTTATAAACAATTTTCCCTGCTTTTCTTTCTGAAAACTGAGAACTGAAAACTGAGAACTAATTCGCCATTTCTGAAAGGAATTTTATTCGAATCAACCGGATTTCTTCTTCCGTATAGTCGCTGCCAAGTTCGGTTATCGCTTCTTCCAAGTCGTCGGTTTCCGATTCTTTGAAATAATCGTATATATCCTGTATATGATCCTCATCCATTGCTTCGTTGATAAAATAGTCGACATTGATGCGCGTACCTGAATAAACAATTGCTTCAATTTCGTCCAACAGTTCGTCAAATTCCAGCCCTTTTGCCGTTGCAATATCGTCTAAAGCTACCTTACGATCAATACTTTGGACTATCCAGACTTTCATTTTCGATTTATTAGCTACCGTGCGTACACGCAAGTCTTCCGGACGCTCTATTTCATTTTCGTCAACATATTTTTTGATGATAGACACAAATTCGGTGCCATATCGTTTGGCTTTACCGGCGCCTACGCCCGGTATGTTTTGTAACTCTTCAAGCGTGACGGGATAAGTTGTCGCCATCGCTTCCAACGATGGATCCTGGAAGATGACGAAAGGCGGCACATTCAGACTCTTCGATAATTTTTTGCGAAGGTCTTTCATAATGGAAAACAGAGTCGGATCAACTGCGGAGGATCCGCCGCTTCGCGAACCGCCTTCTCCACTTTCGTCGTCATCAAACTCGTTGTCTTTCACGATTTTGAACGATACGGGTTTGTCCATGTACTCCCTTCCTTTGGAGGTAATCTTTAATAAACCGTAATTTTCAATTTCCTTGGTTATGTAACCGGCAATCAACGCCTGACGAATGACGGCATTCCACACTTTTTCGGTTTCATCCTGTCCGGAACCAAAAAAATCCAGTTCATTATGTTGATATGAGAGAATTTCAGCTGTTTCAATCCCCAGCAACACATTCACAATATATTCGACTTTATATCTTTCCTTTAATGCGTCAATTGTTTCCAATACAGCAAGCAACAATTCACTGGTTTCTTCCATAATTTTGGGTTTCAGACAATTATCACAGCTCCCACAATCGTCATCCAAACACGCTTCGCCAAAATAATGCAATAAGACTTTACGGCGGCACACGGCTGTTTCAGCATAAGCTGCTGTTTCGAACAACAATTGTTTTCCGATTTCCTGTTCGACGATGGGTTTTCCCTGCAAAAACTTTTCTAATTTCTGCAAATCTTTGTAAGCATAAAAGGCAATACATTGTCCTTCACCGCCATCTCGACCGGCTCTGCCTGTTTCCTGGTAGTATCCTTCCAAACTTTTGGGAATATCGTAGTGGATTACATAACGAACATCGGGTTTGTCAATACCCATTCCAAAAGCAATGGTTGCAACGATCACCTCAGCTTCTTCCAACAGGAAAGCATCCTGATTGGTCGAACGGATCTGCGACTCCATCCCTGCATGATAAGCCAACGCATTGATTCCATTGGCACAGAGGATTTCTGCAAATTCTTCGACTCTTTTGCGGCTCAAACAATAAATGATACCTGATTTGCCTTCATTATTTTTTATATACTTGATTATATCGCGATCAATATCATTGCTTTTTTGGCGAACTTCATAGTATAGATTGGGGCGATTGAAAGATGATTTGAAGATTGTTGCATCCATCATTCCCAGATTTTTTTGAATATCATGCTGCACTTTCGGGGTCGCTGTGGCTGTCAGCGCTATCAATGGATGAATGCCTATTTCATTGATCATAGGGCGAATACGACGATACTCAGGTCTAAAGTCGTGTCCCCATTCCGAGATACAATGCGCTTCATCGACGGCATAAAAAGAAATATTTACCTGTTTCAGGAAATCAATATTTTCTCCTTTGGTCAATGATTCGGGAGCCACATACAATAATTTTGTCCGTCCCGACAAGATGTCCTTCTTAACAAGTTCAATTGCCGCCTTATTGAGCGATGAGTTTATAAAATGAGCCACCCCGTCTTCTTCACTGAAATGTCGCATGGAATCCACCTGATTTTTCATCAATGCAATCAGGGGGGATATCACTAATGCAGTCCCTTCCATAATTAATGATGGAAGTTGGTAGCAAAGCGATTTTCCTCCTCCGGTGGGCATTAATACGAATGTATCATTACCGGCGAGTACATTTTCGATTATTGCTTTTTGATTTCCTTTGAATTTTTCAAATCCAAAATGATATTTCAAAGCTTCGATAAGGTCTTTTGTGTTCTTTTTTGCCATTTAAGCTATGCTATTTGTAATCGGTTAATATCTGTTTTTTCAAAGTGTTCAATTGCGTAATCCAACGTGACGGCAAGTTGTTTGGTGTTTCCGGACGGCATCTGATACATTGCATCCATCATAATGGCTTCTACAATCGAGCGCAATCCTCGTGCACCTAATTTAAACTCAATGGCTTTATCGACCACATATTCATATACTTCTTCATCGAATGAAAGTACGATGCTATCCATTTCAAACAGTTTGATATATTGTTTAATAATTGAGTTCTTTGGCTCTGTCAAAATCCGTCGGAGGGCAGAGCGATCTAATGGTTCAAGATACGTCAAAATGGGCAAACGTCCAATGATTTCGGGGATCAGGCCGAATGATTTTAAGTCTGTCGGAGTGATATATTGCAACATATTTTCTCTATCTATAATTGTTGTATCTTTGCTGGCTGTATATCCGACTACGCGTGTATTAAGCCGTTGTGCAATTTTCTTCTCTATACCATCGAATGCGCCACCGCAGATAAACAGTATATTGCGTGTGTCGACAGGGATCATGCGTTGTTCGGGATGTTTGCGCCCTCCCTGAGGAGGTACATTGACGATCGCCCCTTCCAACAATTTCAATAATCCCTGTTGAACGCCTTCTCCGCTCACATCGCGTGTGATGGACGGATTATCGCCTTTGCGAGCGATTTTATCAATCTCATCAATAAAGACAATTCCTCTTTGCGCCGATTCTACATTATAATCTGCGGCCTGCAGCAGGCGGGTAAGAATGCTCTCAATATCTTCACCCACATAGCCGGCTTCAGTCAGTACAGTAGCGTCCACGATACTGAAAGGCACATGTAATTTCTTTGCTATCGTATGCGCTAATAATGTTTTCCCTGTTCCCGTAGCACCCACCATTATGATGTTTGATTTTTCTATCTCCACATCATCATGGGTAATTCTTTGTTTCAACCGCTTATAATGATTGTAAACCGAAACAGACAGATAGCGTTTCGCTTCTTCCTGTCCTATTACGTACAAGTCTAAAAAAGTTTTTATGTCTTTGGGTTTGGGAAGGTCTTTCTCATTGGGTAAAAATTTATCTTTCTTTATTGGCTTACTTTCTTGAACTATGTCGAAAGCCTGCAAAGCACATTCATCGCAAATCGAACCGGAAAGGCCTTTTATCAACAAATTAGTTTCCCGATGGTTTTTCCCGCAAAACGCACATATTTCTCCTGCTACTCTTGCCATACAAACCAAATCATTTCTTAATCATTACTTCATCAATCATCCCATATTCGACCGCTTCGGCGGCGCTCATCCAATAGTCGCGGTCACTGTCTTTCTCTATCTGTTCAAAAGGTTTGCCGGTATGTTCGGCAATAATCCTGTATAACTCTTCTTTTACTTTAATAATTTCGCGTACCGTAATTTCCATATCGGAAGCCTGTCCCTGCATACCGCCCAACGGTTGATGAATCATCACACGCGAATGTTTCAATCCGTAGCGTTTCCCTTTTGTTCCTGCCGCCAATAAAATGGAGGCCATAGAGGCTGCAATCCCCGTGCAAATCGTAGATATTTTACAACCGACAAATTGCATGGTATCATATATCCCCAACCCTGCATATACAGTCCCTCCGGGTGAATTGATGTAAATAGCGATATCCTTCCCCGGATCGGCAGTGTCTAAATATAGTAGTTGAGCCTGAATCACATTGGCGGTATAATCGTCGATTTGGGTGCCCAGAAAAATAATCCGATCCATCATCAAACGCGAAAATACATCCATCTGCGCCACGTTCAATTGGCGTTCTTCAATAATAGTCGGTGAAATATAACTACTTGTAAAATTCATGTAGTTTTCTAATTGTAAACTATTCAATCCCAAATGCTTGGTTGCATATTTTTTAAATTCTTCCATATCAATTTTTTATTATTCCTGCGTTCCAATCAAAAAAGCAAATCCTGTCTTTCTTTTCAAATAGAGAAAACAAAGTTATGAATAAATTTTTGAAAGAAACAAACTAATTACACGTAATTATTTTTTTTTGTGTTTTTTCCTTTTTTTTAAAGACAAGAGGGTTGCTTATTTAAATAATTTTTCAAACTCTTCGCGCGACACTTCCTTTGTTTCGGTTTTTACCTGATTTTTGATCCAATTGACCATTTTATTTTCTTTGGCACGTTCGATGATATTTTGAAGCGTTTCTTTTTCTTTCAGCATGTTTTTGGTGTACGATTCCAATATATCGTCCGGAACTGTCATCATCCCATATTGTGCAAATTGAGCTTTGGCAATTTTTTTCGCTGCATCTTCTACGTCTGTTTCCTCCACTTCTATGTTGTTGTCTTTTAGAATTTGGGTTTTCGCCAAATGTAAAACGAGATCATTGGCAATTTTCGGATAACTTTCTTCTACTTGATCAACTGTTTTTTCATGGTCGACCATCAAGAGCCAGCGTTTCAGGATTGAGTCGGCCAATTTCACCTCGCCAGCTTTTTTAAGAAGCAGGACACTTATGTCGATACTGAACAAATAATCGCTTTGTTGTGAAAAGGATGCGGCTAATGAAGATTTGACTTTCTCTCTGAACCCTTCTTCTGTCTCCACAGTGTTTTCTCCAAAAACTTTATCAAACAACTCTTGATTCAATTCGGCATCTTTATACCGCGTAACTTCTTTGATTTCAATTTGAAAATCGGCAGTGATCCCCTTGGCTATCTCTTTGTCAATTTTTAAGAACGACGCCATTTCGGCGTCCACCCCTTTGAATGCTTTTTTCGGATTGAAGACGATGGTGTCATTTACTTTTGATCCGATAAATTTAGCTTGTTCGCGCTTTCCTTTGATGTATTTAGGCATCAATATGGCTTCTTCAACCATGATGCCTTCCGGTTTTGGTTTGCCTTCGTCTAATTCTGTAACAATCCCTTTAACCAGATCATCTTCAGCTATCTCGTCTACTTGTATATGTTTGCCAAAATTTTTGAGATAAGTTTCAATCTGTGCATTGATCATTTCCTCTTCTATAATGATTTCGTAACGGGTCAGTCGATCTCGTTTATTCAATTTCAACGTCAATTCGGGAGCCAATGCAAGGTCGAAATAAAATTCAAAATTCTCCTGTGCATCAAAATCTATCTCTTGTTGCTCTGTTTCGTTTGGCAACGGTTCGCCCAATGTGCGTATATGATTATCCCGGATATAGTTAAGTAAATGTTCCGAAAGAAGTTTATTTATTTCTTCCGCCAATACAGATTTACCATACATTTTTTTGACCAATCCAAATGGAACCATTCCTTTTCGGAATCCGGGCATGTTGGCTTTTTGCCTTAATTGACGCAAATTTTTTTCAACTTGCGCTTCATAGTCTTTTTTTTCAATTTCCAACTTAACGATACAACTAACAGTATCGTTGTTCAATAGTGAAATGTTCATTTTGAGTGAGTTATAATTTTTATTTTTTTTTTTCGCAAAATTGCAACTTGCAAAAGTAGGTTTATAATTTGAATTTCGCAAATTTAAAATTGATAAAAAGGAGAAAAAAATGATTTTTTTTGAAAAAAATGCTGTTTATTTGGATTTTATGCATTTCTTTGCAAACTGAAAGGAGTAATATACCTTGAACGTACTTAACTTTGTCTTTTATTTCTTCTGCATTTTAGGCAGATATATCTTTCACTGTTACGAACTTTAAGTTTTTTCCTGCTTTCAAAAGTAACATTTTTTATATTTATTTTTAATTTTTTTATGAACATTTACATTGGAAATTTAAACTATCGAGTTCGGGAAGATGACTTAAGGCATGCTTTGGAAGAGTATGGAACGGTTGATTCCGTAAGAGTAATTAAGGACCGCGATTCCGGTCGTTCGAAAGGCTACGCTTTTGCGGAGTTACCAAATGATGATGAGGCGCAAAATGCGATCAGAGGATTGAATGAGACCGAATTGCAAGGTCGCCAATTGGTCGTTAAGGAAGCGTTACCCAAAAGGTAATTTTTGTTTAACCGTTGAGAATTTAATAACTTCTGCTTATTTTAGGCGGAAGTTATTTTATTAAATGCTCATAGAGACGCAATGCATTGCGTCTCTACGATTTAACAAAGATTATTTTATTATGAAAGAAATTAGTAAAGATCATTCTCCTTTTTTTCAAGCAGGTATATTGATGGCGATGATGTTTGTGGGACTATTCATCGGCCAACTTATCTCTGTTTTAATTATTGTTGCCACTTCAACCGATCCTGCCGACAACATGGTTGTTGATTTTTTGGCGCAACCTGTTTGGACATTACAAGCCACACAGTTTATTACTGCCGTTACCACTTTTTTATTGCCCGCATTGGTTACGGCATGGCTTTGCAATGCCAACCCCAAAACCTATTTAAGCATACAGGCTTTTCCTGATATCCGCTTATTGGCAGTAGTATGTATTGCCACGTTGTTGCTTTCGCCGACAGTTTCATTAACCGGTTATTTTAACTCACAAATGCATCTTCCTCAATCAATGGCCGCTATCGAAGCGTGGATGCAATCAACGGAAGAGCTTGCTGATGCGTTGGTTCGAAAAATGGTATCAGGACAGGGTGTTGTCACCTTTATTATTAACCTGTTTGTAATTGCCGTTGTAGCAGGTGTGACGGAAGAGTTTCTTTTCAGAGGAGCTTTGCTTAATATCCTCCGTCAAAAAATCCGAAACCACCATGTCGCAATATGGATCGTTGCGATTATATTCAGTACCATCCATTTGCAGTTTTATGGGTTTATTCCTCGTATGTTATTGGGCGCTTACTTAGGTTATTTGATGTTTTGGACAAAAAATATCTGGATTCCCGTTTGTGCGCATTTTATCTACAACGCTTTCGCATTTATTGGTATGTCGAGCGATTCATTGAAAGACAACGCTATTTTTGCAGACGAAATAGCTCCCGAAGATATCAGGTGGCTATCCATTGTAACATGTCTAACCCTGATCGTGTTTTTCTTCTGCCTCAAATTCGTCCGCAGGCCGACAATATCGGAGATGAATAGTGAATAATCAACCGGATTTTCCGGGTTTTTTTTGACATATTTTATGTAACATATTTTATGTAACATATTTTATGTCATTTTTCATTGTATATTCGAGATTTTATTTTTATCTTTGTCGCATTATTTTGGATAAATACAGAGGTGTGAAATGAAAAGAGAAAAATCAAAAAATCCGTTTGTGATAGCAGGTTATATAAATCCTGCATACTTTTGCGACAGAGAGAAGGAAACCGAAACAATCATTTCGGCATTAGAAAATGACCGAGATATTACGTTGATAAGTCCACGCCGTTTTGGAAAAACAGGGTTAATTCATCATGTTTTTTATCATATAAATGAGCTTGAAAACAACGTTTTTTGCTTTTATTTTGACATATTTTCCACACAAAACCTGCATGAATTTGTGCAAATATTTGGAAAAACGATTTTGGGGCAGTTAGACAATTATTCGCAAAAGAACCTTAAACGTATTGCAGCTTTTTTCAAAAGTTTCCGTCCGGCACTTTCTTTTGATTCACTGACAGGAACGCCCAAAATTTCTTTTGACATCAAGCCCGAAGAAGCGCAAACCGGTTTGAACGATATTTTTCATTATTTAAAATTTTGCGGAAAGCGCTGCTATATTGCTATTGACGAGTTTCAACAAATTACAGAATACCCCGAAAAAGGCGTAGAGGCTTTGTTGCGGTCGTATATGCAATTTGCCGAAAATGTAAAGTTTATATTTTCAGGCAGTAAAAAACATCTGATGGATGCTATGTTTTCGACAGTTAATCGTCCGTTTTATCAAAGTACGCAAAAAATGAATCTTTGCGAACTGCCGATAGAAGCATACCGCATTTTTGCTCAAAATCATTTTGCACAGGGTGGAAAAACATTGCCTCCGTCGCTTTTTGAAACGATTTATCATCGCATGTTAGGACATACGTGGTATATTCAATTGATTTTAAACCAATTATATTCAAGACCACAGAAGAATTATGCGGAAACGGATTTGAATAACGTAATAGCCGATACGTTGAAAGAAGAAAACGCAACGTACAAAACTTACTGTGAACTGCTGACTAAAGGTCAGTTACAGGTATTGACAGCCATAGCAAAAGTGCGAAAAACTAACAGGCCCACCCATATTGATTTTATAAAAAAACATAACCTTAAGGCTGTAAGCAGCGTGAAATTAGCCATCCGGTCACTTATTGATAAAACATTGATTCTCAAAGACGAAAACGGATTCTATTTCGTTTACGACCGTTTCTTCTCACTTTGGCTGGAACAGACAAAAATGAATTAACATGAGCTACCGTCCCAAGACAATCAGTTTTTTGGCGGCAGTTACTTCGGTGGAGGTGGCGGTACGGATGGCGGCACGGTAGAGGTAGACGCCCGGGAGGAGTCTGGCGCCGGCGCCGTCGGTCAGATTCCATGGGATGGAGAATGATTGAAAGATGCCGGATGAGCCGGAGGCTTCATATTCCCAGCGAAGTCTGCCTGTCATATCGTAGACGCGGATATTGACGGTCATCTTTGTTTCGGGCAGGCTATGCGACAACAGGAAGTTGACGTTTTCACGAGCCGGCACTGGCGCAGCTATCAGGTTGGTTATGGTTGGTTTAAAGCCGTCGACCACTTCAAACGAGAAGGTTTGGGTCACGGATTGATTCAGTACGTTCCATGCCTTAAATTCAGCAGTGTGTGTTCCCACAGGCAATGACGGGATAGAAAAACGGACGGTTCCTTCGCCATTTGTGCCAGGTATCATTTCGTAGTAGGAGTTCAGATTGTAGCTGCTGTGGGGATTGTTATCAATCACGAGCGTCAGATCGTGTCCGATACTGCTTCCTGCAATGTTGATGCCTCTTTTATCCCATAAAACGGCTGTGAAAAAAGGCGTGTTGTTCACTTTTCCTCCGTCCGTGAAAGCGCTGTCGTTGAGGTATAAAGCGCGTATTTCAGGCCCATCGTCGTCTGTTTCAGCGTTATCGTCGGTTCCTCCTACGCGAAATTGCAGAAAGGCGCCATTTGCTTCCGTATTTGTTTGATCGTCAACTGCATAAAGACTCATCTTTCCTGTTTGATTGGAATAGGATATATCCTTCGGAACAGTGAAAGAAAACGAAAAATCGCCGTTTGTTACTTCTTCATTTCCTTTGTACAGGATATTGGGATAGTCGTTGTAGTGAAATGTGTTGCCTGTCCGGTTGTTATCGAGCGTCGTAATCGTTTGGCGACTGTCGGTGATGGTAGCGAACATCATTCCGTTAAAGCCGGTTGCTTTTGTCCCGTCGACGTCTGTAATTTCTCCTTTGATGGTAATCCGTTCCAATGCCCTGAAATTAAATTCCTTATCCGAAACTGCCTGTCCGTTTATTTCGGTTATCCGGATTTGATTGGAAGGAAAGGACAACGTAAGCGCCGGGTCGCCAATCAATGTAAAGCGTAATCTGGATTCCTGTTTATAGGCTTGCTTGGTAGCTCTGATCACTTCTCCCAGTGTCAGTCGGCGTCCGTTATCTCTCTTAAACAGATTTTCCAACAACAATTCATTGATTCTAAAATTCGGGTCGGAGAAGGCGACACGGGTGGTTGTGAAAAGTGCGATTCCACCGCTTCGCGGGTTCAGAAATACTTCTTCGCCGGCTGAGGTTTCGAAAATGTCGAAAGGCGTAAAGTCGCAGGTCGCCGTAATCCATAAAGGCAGATATGGATATGTTGACTGCCTGATATCGGCAGAGGTAATAACTTGTTCGTCGCTTAACGATGATTTGTTGCCATGTCCCGTATAATTTAAAATCATCGTTCCTTCTTTCAACTGTCTTTGCAGTCCGGCTTCGATATCGGGATAGGTGGTGCGTCCTCCGACAGTCGCTTTTTTATAAGCGTCGAAGAATAATTTGTTGATCAGCAATTCCGGATACCGCCGTTCCAATGTATCGGCCAGCGTATTCGATTGGATCGTGTGGATGAGAGAATAATCATCAAGATTACTGCCATCGTCGGCTAAGAAGCACAGGTTGTTTTTCCATATTCCTGTTGTTTGGTTTTCCATATAGGCAATCTCCTTGTCTACAGCAGCTTTGGCCTGCGAGACGGTCTGCACCGGAAAACGACCGATGCCGAGCATAATTTCGTCGGAATAATTGCTTGAGTTGCCTCCACCGCTATTGTCGGTCAGAAAGCCGAAATAATCGTCCATCACATACGAATTGATATTGATGGAATTTTGGCTTTGATACGTGAGGATATAATTGTCTGTCGGCGTTTTTTTCCACACATCGGTCAGCCGGCGGTTATCGTACGAGCCTGCTCCAAATAACAGGAGAAATTTCGGGGCATCGGCTTGGGAGATGCTCCGGTCGTAAAACATTTTCATAAAGCGGCGGATAGCGGTAGCATCGGGTGTACCGCTCGAAAATTCGTTGAATACCTGTTCGGGTGTGACGACGGTAACACTTTCTACATTATGATTATTCGCTATATGATAAGCGGCTAACCTGTTCGCTTCACCGGTAAAAGCAGGTGGCGCCAGCATAACCATATCTGTTTGAGGCAGTGCATGAAGGTTTTGATTAGGTATCCGGCCGACGATTTCCGGCGTCTTAAACGATTTTGAGTGGTCAACCAGCACAAATTCCCTGATTGTCTCGCTTGCCGGAATGGTAAATGTAAGCTCCCCCGAACTGCTTAATGCGGTTTCTATCAGTCCGGGATTCAAATCATCGGTTACATCAAACACCAGCAAATTGGGTGTGGCGTGTTTGATTGTAAATTGCGACACGTTGCGCCGAGACGCAATGCTACGGAAAAATGTATAAGGTTTCCCGTTTTCGGCATATGATTTCAGTTCGCGTTTTACCTGAAGGCGGATATAGTCCAAATAACTTTTATGTCCTGACGGATTATAAGCGACTGTGACCCTTGTGTTTTCATTTTTTGCGCCTGTCCATACAGCCGTATTACTGTACTCAACCGCCTGCGTATAGGAATCGTTGTCAATACGGATAGAGCCGTTGATAAGTTCGTTTCCGTCGATACCAAGCGTTACCCTGCCTGTTGTTCCCACAGCTTTGGATATAAACCGGAAACTGACGCGTCCTTCATCGCCGGTAATGCCCGGTATCGAAAAAGAGAATGATTGGGAGGTGTTGCTTTCAAAACTTTCACCGAACAGTTCACGGCCCGAATTATTAACCGAGACCAACTCTTTTTCATGGAGGAAATAGTCGTCGAACGTATTGATTTGCAATGCAGCGCCATTGTCGACGAAAGAGATTGATGTCATCTCTTTGACTGGGGTCGCATCGGTAATAAAATAGGTTCCATGGTTGGAATAGGGGTTGTTTTCGTGGACGAACAGAGCGTTGTTGTACTGCCATTTGACAGGGCCTTTGGCGTAAAACAGCAGGTAATCATTGCCTCGCCATACGGCAGTGGCAGGGACGTCGTCTGTATAGGGTTTGGCAAAATTTTCGTCGAGCATCCACCCGCCGTAGCCGTGTACGGAGACTTTTGCGGGGTCGGAAAAGCCCATTTTCTTTAAGTCGGCGTATGAGAGTTTATATATGCCGGTTTCTTCTACGCTGATTTTTACCCACGTGCCTTCCGAGAGGGCGGATTGGGGGGTGTACAGACCCCCGTCGGCATAAACAGACAATAGTGAAAAGCTAACAATCAGCAGACTTAATAATCCTTTTCTCATTTTTTTTCTTAACGCAAAGGGCACAAAGGGTTTTCACAAAGGGCACAAAAAATCATTGTGTTCATTGTGCCATATTTTTGTGTCCATTGTGTCTCATATTTTTTTTAATTATCGTACAAAAAAATCAAGCAATAATTTATCTCCGATATATCCTTGCAGGTGGTCGCCGATTTTTACCGGCCCGACTCCTTCGGGTGTACCTGTATAAATCAAATCACCGGTTCGCAATGTAAAAAAACGGCTCACGTAAGCGATGATTTTGTCAATCGAAAAAATCATCTGTAACGTATTGCCTTGCTGCACAGTTTGTCCGTTTATATCTAAATGAAACGGCAGTTGATTGACGTCACCAAGACCCGCAAGCGGCAGAAATTTACCAATAGCCGCCGAATTGTCGAATGCTTTGCACAATTCCCAAGGCAATTTCTTGCTTCGGAGTTGCGCTTGCAGATCGCGTGCCGTAAAGTCAATTCCTACGGTCGCTTCATCGTAATAACGGTGTGCAAACGATTCAGCAATATTTTTACCGAGCCGGCCAATCTTTACGACTATTTCCGTTTCGTAGTGTATATTCGACGAGAAGTCGGGAAGGAAAAACGGTTTTCCGTCTTTTAATACCGAATCGGCTTTCATAAAAATGACAGGCTCCTGTAATGCTAACGTATTAAACATCTCTTTATTGTGAGAGGCATAGTTCATGCCGACGGCGATAATTTTCATAGATTTCAGTTGTCAGTTGTCAGATATCAGATGCAAGAGATGAAATGCAATACCGGCTAAACCCTACAAAGAATCAGAAAACTCTCCCCTATCGGGGGAGTTGGAGGGGGCCGTCAAATTATTTTTCAGCGGATTGGCATACATTTCGAGCATTTTGCTCCTAAGAAACATTTCGTCTCTGTTTGGCAATTCGGTTTTAGCGATTTGCTTTTGAAGATAGGTTTCAAATTCCTTTATTTCCTCATCATTATAATTTGTATTGAAGCGATTCGTATGATTCAACAGATCGTAAGCTATATAATTACAAGGATAAAACCGGTAGTGCGCATAAATTTCACGGTCGATCACAGAAGCTATTTCAGCCATCAATTCATTTTTGTTCGGATAGTGGGGGAGTGTCTCCAATTTCGGATTAATAGGATTGGCAATGGTAAAGTGGACGCGACCTTTATATTCTAAAATACCTTTTTCCATATTTAGCAGGTCATCACGTTTGCTTTTGACAAAATCGGGATTGTCGCGTTTCAGCTGAAATTCCTGCGCCTTGAGATAATCGCATGGGTCGTATTCGTATGTGATCGCTATCGGTACAATATTAAGCGACATGATATTGGTCAGCGTATCCGGATCGCCGGCCATATTAAGCATTTTCAGGACGCCGGTCTGTGTGGTGTCGTTGGCGTCTTTTGCTCTTCCTTCGCGTTGAGCCATCCAGACGGATTCGTTTGTTTCCTGTATGGTATGATGAATGTAGGCCGATAAAATCCGGCTTTCTTCCAACCTCTGACGCACAGAAACGCTTCGTTTGACAAAAAAACTGTTGTTCAATCGAAAAACCGGTCTGATCCAAGGATGGATTAGCAAATTGTCGCCGATAGCTATCTGTGTCATTCCATGTTTTATATCATGTAACAGCACATTCAAGAATGCAGCATCAAGCACAATATCGCGATGATTCGACATAAACAAACAGGCGTCTTTCGATATCCGTTCACTTCCCGATATGGTTAATGAATGTGTACTTAATTTTACCACGGTCATTACCAAATTGTAGCTAATGGTCGATTTGAATTGTTCTTTTGTTTTGCATGAACGCAATTGCGCTTTAAATGCATCCCAGTCGATCAAAGGGATAACATATCGTAAGGCTTCTTCAAGACCTTCACAAGCTATCAACTCTTCGATGGTAGCGCTCACTTCACTGTCGTACACCGGCCGGATGTCGTCGAAATTATATGAATCACTGCTTTTTCCCATAATTATATCAAATTATAAATGCAAACGTACAAATGAAAATCCAAATATTGTCATTTTTTTTATTTTTTTAAGAAACAATTAAATATTGTTTTCAATAATCTCGGTCATCATATCAGTCATATTCAGTCCTGCGGCTTGTACCTGTTGAGGAATAAAACTGGTAGCCGTCATCCCCGGCGTTGTGTTAACTTCAAGTAAAACAGGGATGCCGGCGGGAGAAACAATGTAATCAGCCCGTATGATTCCTTTCGCTCCGATAATTTGATAAATTTTTTCCGTTTCATGCTGAATGGTGTCGGTTAATTCAGTCGTAATACGTGCCGGAGTGATTTCTTCGACCTCGCCGTTGTATTTCGCTCCATAATCGAAAAATTCGTTTTTGGAAACTACTTCGGTTACAGGAAGAGCGGTAATTTTCAATTTGGATTGATAGCACCCGCAAGTCAGTTCGATTCCGGGAATAAAACGTTCGATAAGCGCCTCACTGTCTTCGAGAAAGGCTTTGTCAATGGCTGAGTGTATTTGCGATGCTGCATGTACTTTCGAAATGCCAAAGCTACTGCCACTTTTATTCGGTTTTACAAAAACGGGAAGGCCTAACTTTTCTGCAATCTGTTCGGGATACACAGGTTGGCCTTGCCGGATAAGGATTGAATCCGAAACAGCAACACCGTAACTTTGCAAAAATTGATTGCAGGCATATTTATTGAATGTAAGTGCGCTTGCCAGCACGCCGCAAGTTGAATAAGGAATACCGAGCATATCTAAATAGCCTTGCAGCAGTCCGTCTTCTCCAGGCGTTCCATGGATTGTTATGTAGGCAAAGTCGAATTGGATGGTATCATTGCCTTGACAGAAACTGAAAGTGTTTTTATTAATCGGAGTCATTTCCAGACCGTAAGATTGTAAGACCGTAAGATCGTAAGAATTAGAATTTTTATTTCCGATTTCCCCCTTTTCCCCTAACTGAGAATTGAGAACTGACAACTGAAAACTATCTTCCCTTGTTTCGTAATTCCTAATTCCTAATTCATAATTCCTGATTACTTCCCACGCATCTTTTTTCAAAACAACGATATAGGCGTTATACCTTTCTTTGTCGATAAAAGCGTACAGATTTTCGGCGCTTCGCAACGAAACGTCAAATTCGGACGAATATCCTCCGGCTATGATTGCAACATTTTTTTTCATCTGTCAATATTTCATTCTTAACTCTTAACTCTTATCTCTTAGTTCTTAAAGTATTTTTCCCATTTGTCAATCAATACCTGTATATCGTCGGGAATGTCGGAATCAAAAAACAATTCCTTTCCCGTTGTCGGATGAATAAAACCTAATGTCTTGGCATGTAAAGCCTGACGGGGACAGGTATCAAAACAGTTTTGGACAAATTGTTTGTATTTCGAGAAGTTTTGTCCTTTCAAAATCCGGTCGCCGCCATAGCGGGTGTCATTAAAAACGGGATGTCCGATATAGCTGACATGTGCGCGTATCTGATGTGTACGTCCTGTTTCCAACCGGCAATCCAACAAGCTCACATACCCCAACCTTTTTAACACATTGAAATGGGTAATGGCCGGTTTTCCCTGTTCTCCATCGGGAAAGACTGTCATTTTAAGGCGGTCGTGCGGATCGCGTCCGATATTTCCTTCAATGGTACCGGCGTCCTCTTTTATCCCTCCCCAAACCATGGCGATATATTTACGATGGGTTGTTTTATTGAAAAATTGCAGACTGAGATGTGTTTTGGCTTCCGGTGTTTTAGCGACGACAAGTAGTCCTGATGTGTCTTTATCAATGCGATGGATCAATCCGATTCTCGTGTCTGTAAAGTCGCATAATGGATTGTCTTTCAGATGCCAGGCAAGTCCGTTGACTAATGTTCCGGTGTAGTTCCCATGTCCGGGATGTACCACCAAACCTGCCGGTTTATTGACTACCAGTAATTCATCATCCTCATAAACAATATTTAAAGGGATGTCTTCGGGTAAAACTTCAAAATCGATGCGCGGACGCGCCATCATGATCGAAACCAAATCGAACGGTTTGATCCGGTAGTTGCTCTTTATTGCTTTGTTGTTGACAAGGATACAACCGGCCTCTGCCGCCATCTGAATTCGATTGCGGCTTACATGCGTCATCCGGTCAATCAGAAATTTATCAATGCGAATCAGGGATTGATTCCTGTCGGCAACAAACCGGAAATGTTCGTATAGAGGTTGTTCGTCCGAAACATCTTCGTCCGGCTCTGCAAAATCGTCGACAAAATTATCTGCTATTGTTGTCAACACATCCATCTACTTGTAACTCGTAACTTGTAACTATCAGATTTATTCGTCTGCTTCTGTATCATCAGGCGACATTTCATCTGTTTCCTCTTCTTCATCACGTCCTCCATTTCCTACCTTCAGGATCAAGTCGGCAGTAAGTGGGATTAATGCACCCGGAGTTAAGTCTTTGCCTTGGTATTCCACGTCGATAATCAAATCCCTGTACGGGCTCGGAACATACTTTATTTCGACTGAGGTGAATCCCTGCGCATGTATCAGGGCTTCGCCCTGTCTCAATGAAAAATCTTTGATATTCGGTATGGCAGCCATTTGTACAGTATGCGCATTGATTGTAATAAAAAGAATACGACCTTTTTTTACCTTCGACCCGATAGCAGGAATGACTTCGGCAATGGCTCCGGGTCGTACATCTTTGGTATATACCGAATCTATTACCGTATACCGTAATTCTTTATTTTCAAGAAAAACGGCAGCGTCGGAAATTGACAATCCCTTCACGTCGGGGATGATAATTGCTTTATTATGAAGTGTGTATATGCCTAATCCATGAAAGGCGACAAAGATGATTATTATCAAAACAGCAATAGCAGATACTAAGTGTATAAGTACCGGCTTCTCCATGATAAATTTGTTTATTTTTTTATTACCCGTCTTCATTCAAAGGGCAAAAGTACAAAATCTAATTGAAAATGAAAAATGTATCAAGAAATTTTGAAATGTAGTGGCGAATGGTTTAAAACAAATTAATTCGTAACACCATGCTATCGGTAGTTACTGCAAATTTACATTCTTCAAAACTGGGCGGCCCCATATTGCCTTTCACATTGTTGCTAACTCCATAGCTTTCCGTTGGAATCCCATAGGGACCAATATCCAATTTGTTGTTTTCATTTGCATCATGATAAACTGAAATCGCATATTCGTCTTCCGGCAATTCAAATGTAAACTCCAAGGTTGTATCTATCACTTCAACTGCAAACCCCATATAAGTTTCCTTCATAAATGTTGCCTCCGAGTTGTAGATACCAACCATCAGTTTTCCTTTTTTTTCTTTGAATCCATCTACAATAACATGAATGGTTTTTGTTGGTGGTATTTTGGAAAAAGGGGGAAAAAACACTAAACCGAAAATAATAATCAAATGTTTCATAACTATTATAAACTAAATTATACTATAAACTCAATAAATCAAAAAAAACAAATTAACTCTTCTTGCCAATGTAACTTTGCAGTGCCTGTGCATAAGTTTCGAAAGCCGAAATGCCTTTTCTGGTAATGCTACAAATGGTACATGGCATCTTGCCTCTGAACGTTTTGTTGACTCCGATATACCCCGCCTCCCTGAGCTTGTCAATCTGTACGCTCAAATTACCCGATGTTGCCCCGGTTTGCTCCTTAAGATATACAAAGTCAGCCTCATCCACACTGAGGAGTAACGACATGACCGCCAACCGTAACTGCGAATGTAACAAAGGATCAAGTTCTTCAAACATGGCTTTTCTTAGCTTTGTGAATTAATATATGTCCGGGAACCACATATCCAAGCAACATACACACAGCAAAGACAATCATTTGCATATCTCCGGACAGAAATGTACATGTAAGCGCTCCGGCCCAAAAAACGGCAGCAACCGAATACCACATTTTGTTTCGGAACACACAGGCTGTGATAAATTGTCCCATTCCTACAAATGTTAGAATTACCGGTGTGCATAACAGAAAGACAGTGTTTGTGTCAAGCTTGAAAGCTATTGTAAAAACAACTGTTAAAAACACAAAACAACTGATACCAAATCCTGCCCATACCATACCGCCAATCTTTTCAATATGCGTCTTAACCAACTTGGCGCCGTTAACACGGCGTTCAATAAAATGCATGGCAACCATTGCAGGTAGAACCACTAACCAAACCCAAAAACTTTGATTGGGATTACTTAGGGTGTGTAATAAAACATAGATAGCTACAGCACATACTGCTAATACATAACCTAAAATCATAAAGGAATAAGCCTTTCCTTTATTGACATTGTTCTGCGCCCGAACGATCATCTCGTTGATAAGCGTCAGGCTTTGTTCGTGATTAAAATTTTCTTCCATCTCATTTGAATTTTTAGAATAATAAATAAAGATGCAGCAAAGATAAATAAGTTTATATTATAAACCAAATTATTTTTTGTTTTTTCTTAAAAGATAGAAATCACAAAAAAACGAGCTGCCTGTATTTTAGACAACTCGTTTTTACTATGAAAGGATTGAGAATGATTACATCATTCCGCCCATTCCGCCGCCCATTCCGGGATTCATCGGAGGAGCAGGGGTGTCTTCTTTCTTTTCTGCCACCACACATTCTGTTGTCAGGAACATACCGGCAATCGAAGCGGCATTTTCAAGCGCGACGCGTGTAACTTTTGCAGGGTCGATTACGCCCGATATACATAGATTTTCATAGACATCTGTTTGGGCGTTGTAGCCAAAGTCACCTTTGCCTTCTTTCACTTTCTGAACGACGACGGCGCCTTCTTTGCCTGCATTGTTTACGATTTGACGAAGTGGCTCCTCAATAGCACGTTTTACAATTTCGATACCGGTTGCTTCGTCTTCGTTTGTACTTTCTAATGTATCCAATACCTCAATTGCGCGGACATAAGCCACACCGCCACCGGGAACAGTACCTTCTTCAATAGCTGCACGTGTTGCGTTCAAAGCATCATTTACACGGTCTTTCTTTTCTTTCATTTCCACTTCCGAAGGAGCGCCAACATAAAGTACTGCTACGCCGCCTGCCAACTTGGCTAAACGCTCCTGCAATTTTTCCTTATCATAGTCGGAGGTTGTCGTTTCGATTTGCGACTTAATCTGACCGATACGCGCTTGTATCTGTTCCTTCTCGCCGCCGCCATTTACAATGGTGGTGTTGTCTTTATTGACCGTAATTTTTTCGGCCGAACCCAGCATATCGAGGGTGGTATCTTCTAATTTCATGCCTTTCTCATCGGTTATTACTGTTCCACCTGTCAGGATGGCAATATCTTCCAACATAGCCTTGCGACGGTCGCCAAAACCAGGCGCTTTTACGGCACAAATCTTCAGACCGGCACGTAGACGGTTGACTACTAATGTAGCCAGCGCTTCGCTGTCCATATCTTCGGCAATAATCAATAACGGACGACCTGTTTGTACCGACTTTTCGAGAATAGGCAGTAATTCCTTCAACACGGATATTTTCTTTTCGTAAATCAATACCTGCGGATTTTCAAACTGACATTCCATCTTTTCTCCATCGGTTACAAAATAAGCAGAGATATACCCACGGTCGAATTGCATCCCTTCTACTACATCGACGGTTGTTTCTGTACCTTTGGCTTCTTCTACGGTGATAACACCTTCGGTTTTAACCTTTTGCATGGCTTCGGCAATTAATTTACCGATGCTTTCGTCGCCATTGGAAGAAATCTTGGCTACATTTTCAATCTTTTCGAGATCATTGCCGATTGCTTCAGCCTGTGATGCGATACAGTCAACCACAGCCGTAACGGCTTTGTCGATACCACGTTTCAAATCCATCGGATTAGCACCGGCGGTTACATTCTTCAAACCTACCCCAATGATTGATTGAGCCAAAATAGTAGCGGTAGTAGTACCGTCACCTGCATGGTCGTTGGTCTTGGAGGCCACTTCTTTTACCAATTGAGCGCCCATATTTTCGTACGGACAAGCCAGTTCGATTTCTTTTGCTACCGTCACACCGTCTTTGGTGATTTGAGGAGCGCCGAATTTTTTCTCTAAAATTACATTACGACCTTTAGGGCCTAAAGTTACCTTCACAGCGTCAGCCAATTTGTCCACGCCGGCTTTTAACATATTGCGGGCTTCGATATTGAAATAAATTTCTTTTGCCATAGTTGTTATATTTAAAAATTGAATTGTTTAAATCTGTTAGATAATCGCTAAAATATCAGATTGACGCATAATCAAATAGGATTCACCATCCCACTCAATCTCTGTCCCTGCATACTTGCCGTAAAGAACCGCATCGCCTGCTTTTACGACCATCTCTTCGTCTTTTGTACCGTTGCCTACAGCCACTACTTCCCCTTTTAAAGGTTTTTCTTTGGCTGAATCGGGAATAATAATTCCACCTACTGTTTTTTCTTCTGCGGAGGCCGGTTTAACCAGCACCCTGTCTGCTAATGGTTTAATGTTCATATTTTTACCAATTTAATAATGATTAATATTATTGTATATAAATTTTTAAATAATGATTCTTTGTTTCAAACACCCATCTTTATAGCGAATTTCATGCCAAAAAGAGAACGGGTGCGGGCGCTGTCATTTTTGCTGAAAAAATAGACGGGGGCTGACGCTATGACTGTCATATTGACAGCCTCCCCTAACCCCCCCCCCAAAGGAGGGAAATAGTTCTCCCCTCTAAGGGGAGTTAATGGGGGCCTTAATCAGTTCTTCCCACGTTATTGTCCTTTGTTCGCCGGTGGTCATATCTTTCAGTTGGATAATATTTTCAGCCATTTCATTGGCTCCAACTAAAGCGACAAAGGGTATCTTTTTTGCGTCGGCATAGCTCATTTGTTTTTTTAGCTTTGCGGCGTCGGGATAAATCTCAACACTGACGCCTTTCTGTCTTAGGCGATTGATATGTGGAAGCAGATATCGGGTTTCCTTTTCGCCGAAATTGACAAACATCAGCCGTGTTGACTGCTGTGTATCAATCGGATATAAATCAAGTTGGTTCAAAACGTCAAAAATACGGTCGGCGCCAAATGAGATGCCTACGCCCGATAATCCGGCCATGCCAAATACACCGGTAAGATTGTCATATCGTCCACCCCCAACGATACTGCCCATCTCGACATCAAGCGCTTTGACTTCGATAATGGCGCCTGTATAGTAGCTTAATCCGCGTGCCAGCGTCAAATCCATTTCCACCGACGACGTCAGTGGTAAACTTCCAATCCGGTCGAGGATAAATCTGACTTCATCCACTCCTTTTTGGCCTGTTTCAGACGGTTGAAACACATCTTGCAAGGCAGCAATTTTTTCGTAATTCGTCCCTTTCAGTGCGATTAACGGTTGCAGTTTAGTAATAGCTTCTTCCGTCAGACCTTTACTGCGAAGCTCTTCATTGACTTTATCCTGGCCGATTTTATCCAATTTATCAATCGCAATCGTTATATCTACGGTTTTATCGGTTGCACCAACAATTTCCGAAATACCGGAAAGAATTTTTCTGTTATTTAGCTTGATGCATACCCGAATACCGAAACGGTGAAAAACCTCGTCGATGATTTGGATCAAATCAACTTCGTTAAGCAGTGAATCCGAACCGACAATATCGGCGTCACATTGGTAAAACTCGCGGTAACGTCCTTTCTGCGGTCTGTCGGCACGCCAGACAGGTTGTATCTGGTAACGTCGAAACGGGAATGTAATATCATTGTAATATTGTACGACAAAACGGGCAAAAGGAACTGTCAGGTCGTACCTAAGCCCTTTTTCACATATTCCGGCAGCTAATTGAGCAGAGCTATTCGTCTTTAATTGTTCGTCGGAAATCTTTGAAAAAAAATCGCCCGAATTTAAAATTTTGAACAACAACTTATCGCCTTCCTCGCCGTATTTCCCCATCAGGGTAGATAAATTTTCCATTGCAGGAGTTTCGATTTGCTGAAATCCGAACAGATGGAATACGTCGCGAATGGTTTGAAAGATATAATTGCGCTTCACCATTTTTTCGGGTGAAAAGTCGCGCGTTCCCTGCGGGATAGAAGGCTTCATTTGAGTTAAGAGTTAAGAGATAAGAATTAAGAGTTAATCAATTTCGTCTTCCGCCTGTAAAAATCATGATATAGTATAGCAACGTCGCCAGCGATCCCAGCGCTGCTACTACGTATGTATAGGCGGCCGAGCGTAGCGCATCTTCAGCAAAAGCCTGCGTTTGATTGGTAGTAATTCCGGCGCTTCGCAGCCATCCCAAAGCGCGACTGCTTGCGTTGATCTCAACAGGAAGGGTGATAAAACTGAACAATGTCGTACAAGCAAACAGAATGATGCCGATAAACAGCAGTTGTGGGAATGTATTTAACATGATCATACCGCCAAGCAGTATCCATTGCATGATTTTGGATGAAAAACTAACGACCGGAACCAGCATGGAGCGTAGTTGCAACGGAGCGTATGCTTTTGCATGTTGCACGGCATGTCCACATTCATGGGCGGCAACGGCGGCCGCAGCAATGCTGTTTGTCCTATAAACAGACTCGCTTAGATTGACCGTTTTAGCAGTCGGATTGTAGTGATCGGTCAGGTGGCCGACCACAGATGTCACTTTAACATCATAAATTCCGTTTTCACGAAGCATCCTTTCGGCGACCTCCTTTCCGGTCATTCCAAACGGCAACGGGATTTGAGCATATTTCTGAAATTTAGATTTCAAGCGGGCCGAAACAAGCCAGCTCATCAAAGCTATTCCGATAAAAATCACCCAGTATAAATTCATTTGTGTCATAAAATTTATTTTATTCGATTAAAATCGATTGAAATCGACCGAAATCGACTTAAATCGATAACTATAATAATTATTTAACTCTGAGTTTGATTGTTTGTTCCCTGTCCGGGCCTACCGAAACGATATGGACAGGTACGCATAGTTCTTCTTCCAAGAAAGACAGGTAGGCATTAAACTCTTCCGGAAATTCGTTTTCGCTTTGCATTTTCGTCATGTCTGTTTGCCATCCTGGCAATTCAACATAAACAGGTTCGACCGTTTCTCCGGCAATATCGAACGGGAAATCCATTATCTCTTCACCATTAATCCGATAGGCTACGCAGGCGTTGATCGTTTCGAATGTATCCAACACATCGCTTTTCATCATAATCAATTTAGTAACGCCATTGATCATAATTGAATACCTGAGCGCCACCAAATCAATCCATCCGCAACGGCGCCGGCGTCCAGTTACGGAACCATACTCATTGCCTCGTACACATAATGTGTCGCCTGTTTCATCCAACAACTCCGTAGGGAAGGGGCCGCTTCCCACACGAGTACAATAGGCTTTGATAATACCGTAAACTTCGCCGATCCGGCATGGTGAGACACCCAATCCTGTACAGCATCCTGCACAAATCGTATTGGATGAAGTGACAAACGGATACGAACCGAAATCAATATCAAGCATTGTGCCTTGTGCACCTTCGGCCAAGACAGATTTGCCTTCATTCAGAAGGTTGTTGATATAATGCTCACTATCAATTAATTGAAATGTTTTAAGATATTCAAGCGATTCGAACCAGCGGGCTTCAAGTTCGGTAATATCGTAATCGAAGTTCAATGCACGTAAGATCGTTTCGTGACGACTTTTGGCGGCTGCATATTTCGCGTCAAAATCATAAAATAAATCACCTATGCGCACACCATTGCGACCAATCTTGTCGGTATAAACCGGCCCGATACCCTTCCCTGTCGTTCCGAGTTTGCCACTTCCTTTCGCAGCTTCGTTAGCCGCATCTAACATTCTGTGCGTTGGCAAAATCAGGTGCGCTTTTTTCGAAATAAACAACCGTTTTCGAATATCGTGGCCGCTTTGCAGCAGGTCTTTAGTCTCTTCCATAAACAACAATGGATCTATTACAACGCCGTTCCCGATGATATTAATTTTCTCACCTTGAAAGATACCGGATGGGATTGAACGAAGGATGTATTTTTTATCGTTAAAATTCAATGTATGACCTGCGTTAGGCCCACCTTGAAAACGCGCAATCACATCATATTCAGGTGTTAAAACATCGACGATTTTCCCCTTTCCTTCGTCTCCCCATTGTAATCCTAATAAAACATCTATTTTCATTTTTCTACCAATATTATGTCCCTATCAGGACGATTATTTATTATTTCTTTCTACCAATATGATGTCCTTAATAGGACAATTATTTATTCTTCTTTTCTTTCTTTTGTAGATTCAGCCGGAATTTACATTTTGAACACATCCCATAAATATACAATGCATGATATTCGCGTGTAAATCTGATGATCTTTTGATTGGTTATTTCCTTTGATATTTTATCGTTTTTATATTCTTTTACATTATTACAATATGTACAAATCGCATGATGATGGGTGTTGGCAACAGATTTCAGTTCATATTGTATTAAGTGCGACGAGAATTGATGACGCACAACCAAGTTGGCGTCTATCAACAATTCGATTGTATTATATATTGACGCCCGACTGACATGAAAATTAATTTCTTCCAATCGTTGCAACAACATTTCTACATCGAAATGTCCCCTGATCTGACAAATATGCTCCAAAATCGTATCACGCACCATTGATTTTTGAAGCGATTTTTCTATCTTATATTGGGTAAAAATATCCCGTATCTTATTTGATTCATTCAATTGCGCACTCATTAACTTAAATCTTTAAATTTAATTGTACGCCGGCAAAAACGAATAGTCTTTTCCGTACCGCAACATTTGATCCACATATCCTTCCGAATAATCTAACACGATATCCTTCACTTCGCCTGCACTGTTTTTGACTTCTTTCATCACTGGATTGACAAACCCTTTATAGGGCGCAAGATTCAATCGGGCGTAACGCGACAGTATTTCCGCATGGATCTCACGGTCTATCTTCACGCCATACGTTTCGACAAGGCGCTTTCCGGCTTCAAAATCACCTTCGCTTTTGATACGTTGCACCTCTGCCAAGAGTAATCCGAACAGACCGCGCAATCGGTTATAATCGTTTACCACAACGTAAGTCTTCCCATCGCGTTGCTTCAATTCCGTCACATTGTCAGCTTTTCCTTGTTCGTATACCCATCGGGTTATCATCTGACGGTTGCGCATGTGCGCTTGTTCGACGTCTTTACCGGCTTCGATACGTACTAACTGAGTCATCAATCCATTCATCATATAAGCATAATATTCAGACTTATATGCTTCCAAATCGGGTAATAGTCCCAAGTCAACCAATTTTGGGTCGGCCAAATAATAGAGCGCAAATAAATCAGCCCTGGCTTCTTCTAACGTCGATCCGTAGGCTTTTAACTCATCAGCGCTTACCCCCGATAGCAGCATACCCGATCCATGCCCCAGACATTCGTGCAAATCGGTATGCAGATTGTCGGTCATAAAGCCATACTGCTTCATTCGTTCGCGTTCTATGTCGCTCCACATAAATTCTTCCCTGAATCCATTCCCTTGTGACGCTTTATCATACGCCTCGGTAATGTTTTCGATTGTAACGGATTTGGAGCCGTATTCTTTGCGAATCCAATCAGCATTAGGCAAATTAATGCCGATGGGTGTGGCCGGATAACAATCGCCTCCCAGCATGGCGACGGTAATTACTTTGGCGCTGACGCCCACTACTTCTTTCTTCTTGAACCGGTTGTCGGTAGGAGAATGATCCTCAAACCATTGGGCATTGTCGCTTATGATCTTTGTCCGCTTTGTTGCCTCTTTATTGATGAAATTTACTGTCGATTCCCAACTTGCCTTTAGCCCCAACGGATCGCCATAGGTTTCCGTAAAACCGTTCACAAAGTCAACTTCCGAATCGGTATCCTGAAGCCAAAGGATAGAATAGGCGTCAAATATTTTCAAATCGCCTGACTGATAGTATGCGATCAATTTTTCAATGACAGCTTTTTGGGCGTTATTCTCCGCAAAATGTACGGCTTTTTGTAACTCACCGACAATTTTTTCGATAGCCTCTGTATATAAACCGCCTACTTTCCAGACTTTTTCAATCAACTGTCCGTCTTCCTTGACCAACCGGCTATTCAAACCATACGAAATGGGGCGACTGTCATTTGGATCACTTTGAGCATCATAAAAATCTTCAACCTCTTGCATAGTGACCCCATCGCCATAATAATTATTGGCAGAATCGGCAATCCAATCGTGGTCGCCGCTTTGTATCGTTCTCTTTGCCATTACTTCAGGTTGAAAAATAACCGGAAGTATCTCCTGCAACCAAACATCGACCGTTTGCCCGTCACGCAAAGGCAGCAAGGCCGGGTTGAGTTGTCGGATACATTGTTCAAAAAAGGCATGCGTAAAACCCGGCACAAACTTGTCTTCCGCATAATGATGATGAATGCCGTTTGCAAACCATACGCGTTTTAAATATACTTCAAACGCTTTATAATTAGCATCTTGTTTGTCTCCGTTGTAATGTTGGAAAACAGCTTCCAAAGCTCGTCTGATAGCTATGTTGTACCGGTTATTCTGGTCGAACAACATGTCGCGTCCCATTAAGGCCGCTTCCGAGAGATGGAATAGAAGCTGTTTTTGTTGTAACGGGAGCGCTTCGAATCCCGGCACCTGATAGCGCAATACTTCAATATCGGCAAAACGATCGACTGAATAATTAAAACTATCTGTATTCTCTTGAATGTTAGTGCAACACGCTATTGTTCCCATCAATGCCATAAATAAAAATATTTTTTTCATACATGAAATGTTTATTTTAAAACACTGCAAAAATAGGTAAAGATATTGAATAATGAAATGAATCTACAATATAATAATGTATGACTCGTTTAATAATTTAAAGGATACTTAAGTTTTTTGGTTAAAATTTCTCAATTCTTCATTTTCAATTTTCAATTTTCTCCTGAATTAAATTCAGGATTCAATTAATTAAGTACCTTTGCGACGAAAAATGAAATAATTTACGCCTTTATGAAACATTATAAATTAATCAACAACGTAGTCGGGTGGCTTACATGTGGGATTGCCGCTTTTACTTATCTCTCCACAATTGAATCTTCCGCCAGCTTTTGGGATTGCGGCGAGTTTATTACCACTGCCTACAAATTGCAAGTTGGGCATCCGCCGGGAGCGCCTTTTTTTATGCTGACTATGAACATATTAACACAATTAGTGTCCGACGTTACGATGGTTCCTGTCATGGTAAACAGTATGTCGGCAATATTCAGTGCATTGACCATATTATTTCTGTTTTGGAGCATTACCCATCTGGCTCGCAAAATTATCGTCAATGATGATAAAAAAGAAATGAACCTTGCCCAATTGATTTTAATTATGGGTTGCGGTGCGGTAGGCGCATTGGCCTATACGTTCAGTGATACATTTTGGTTCAGCGCTGTCGAAGGCGAAGTATATGCCTTTTCATCCTTGTTTACGGCAGTCGTTTTCTGGATGATATTGAAATGGGAAGAAGTGGCGGATAAGCCACATGCCGACCGTTGGATCGTGTTGATTGCCTATTTTACGGGATTAAGTATCGGCGTTCACTTGTTGAATCTGCTTTGTATTCCGGCGATCGTATTGGTTTATTATTACAAGAAATTCCCGAATCCTACGACAAAGGGAACCATTATGGCCGTTATTGTTTCATTTATACTTGTCGGGTTGGTGTTATTCGGGATCGTTCAAGGTCTTGTTGAGGTGTGCGGACTGTTTGAGTTATTGTGCGTCAATGTGTTTGGAATGTCGTACAATTCCGGCGTATTTGTATATGTGATTGTCATCTCCGGCGTATTGGGTTGGGCTATATGGGAAACCATGCGGAACGAAATACATGAAGTACGCATGAAAATTGCCTTTATCCTTTCTATAGTTTTGCTGGGTATTCCTTTTATCGGCGACGGATATGTATTAGGCGCCATTCTGATTATCGTCATGGTCGTTAGTATGTTTTTTGTCAAGTCGATCGTCAAAAAAATCAATGTCAAAACATTGAATACTACGCTTGTATCGTTGGCGGTCATTGTAATCGGTTATTCAACCTACGCGCTAATCCTTATTCGTGCAACAGCCGATCCACCCATGAACCAGAATGCCCCCAGTGATATCTTTACGCTTCGTACATACCTGGCTCGCGAACAATACGGCGCTGTGCCGCTGATTTACGGACAGACGTATGTGTCGGAACCAAAATACGAGAGAGATGAAAAAGGCTGGAGGACTTCCATTTCAAAAGGCACTCCGATGTGGAAGCGTGTTCTCAAAGAAGATGCGAATGAAAAAGATCGTTATTTTATTGCCGGCCATAATTCAAAAATTAATTACGTAGATGAAACGCTTATGCTGTTTCCACGAATGCATAGCAGGGAGCCTAATCGTGTCGAAGCCTATAAATTATGGGGAGATATAAAAGGCGAAACAGTCAGGTATAATCGTGCCAGTGAGATAGCGAGCGTGGTAAAACCCACCTTTGCCGAAAATCTTCGTTTCTTCTTCTCCTATCAGTTGAATTGGATGTATTGGCGTTATTTCTTGTGGAACTTTTCCGGACGTCAGAATGATATTCAAGGGCATGGCGGTATACTGAAAGGAAATGCCATTACAGGGATCAAATTTATCGACGAGATTTGGCTGGGGTCTCAGGATAATATGCCTTATGACATCCAAAACAACAAAGGACATAATAAATTCTATATGCTGCCGCTGCTGCTCGGTATTTTGGGCATTGTTTTTCAGATATTCAACGGCAAAAAAGGGATTCAAGGCTTTTGGATCACATTTTTCCTTTTCTTTATGACCGGTATCGCTATTGTGCTCTACCTGAATCAGGAACCCCTTCAACCGCGCGAAAGGGATTATGCTTATGCCGGTTCATTTTATGCCTATTGTATATGGATTGGGTTGGGCGTAGCGATTCTGGCGCAATGGTTGCGGAAATATGCGAAAGTACCCGAAATGATCGCTGCCAGTATTGCATCGTTGGTTTGTTTGCTTGTACCGTTGCAGATGGTTTCGCAAACATGGGACGACCATGATCGTTCGGGACGTACCGTTGCCAGGGATTTCGGCGCTAACTATTTGGAATCGTGCGACGAAAATGCGATTCTTTTTACGAATGGCGACAATGATACATTCCCATTGTGGTATGCGCAAGAAGTAGAAGGCATCCGCACCGATGTGCGTGTGTGCAATACAAGCTATTTGCAGACGGACTGGTATACCGACCAGATGAAACGACAGGCTTACGAATCCGATCCGCTCCCTATTACATGGACAAAGGCACAGTATATACAAGGGACGCGTGATATTGTGTATATCTACAATAATTCTTCACAGATTTCGCAGTTGGAGCTTGGAGCTGCATTGGAATTGATCCGAAGCGACGATCCGAGGTCTAAATTACAGGATTTTGATTATATCCCTTCCGACAAATTAGTGTATAAGGTAGATTCGGCGGCTGTAATGAGGAATAATGCCATCAGTTTGGCCGATACATCCCGTTTGCTCAAGGAAATGCTTATAGATTTAGCCGGTAAAACTTCTCTGTCCAAGGAAGCGATTACGATCCTTGATATGTTGCACACAAACAACTGGAAACGACCCATGTATTTTGCAGTCACAGTCGACCCTAACCAGTTTGTCAGACTTGACAGATACCTTCAGCGAACAGGATTAGCCTACCGGATTACGCCAATCATCGCGAGAGGAGATGATGGTGAGGATATCAGCCCGGTTGATACAGAAAAAATGTATGATAATGTGATGAATAAGTTCAGATGGGGAGGCGTGGACAAACCGGGTGTATATATAGACGAAACAGTGATGAATATGCTGAAAAGTTATCGGGGCGCCGTATTCGGCGAACTTGCTTTGGCATTGCTTGAGGAAGATCAAATAGAGAAAGCTATCGCTGTATTAGATAGAGCGATGCAGGTACTTCCTGTAGAAAATATTCCTGCAGATCACAGCGTCTATCCGTTGGCTCAAGCATATATCTTGGCAGGTGAAATCGAGAAAGGCGAACAGTTACTGAATGGGATGGCCAATTTTTATATGCGAAATATCCGTTGGATGAATAATCTTCGGCCTGATTTGAGAGCGTCAATTATGGAAGAGCTGATTAATAATATGCGCATTATGCAAGTTGTCATAAGCGTGGGGATGCAAAATAATCCCGACTTCGGCAAGTCCTTCCGCGACGAATTCAATAATTACAGAATGATGCTCACACGACAACCGGCAAATCAGTAATTAGTTTTCAGTTCTCAGTTCTCAGAAAATATTAAATTCACGCAATTAGATTTTCTTAAATGTAATTATTTAATAAGTTTTATATAAAATAGTTACGATCTGCAAGATCAATGCATTATTTCTGAAAACCGAAAACTGAAAACTGAAAACTATATATTATGTTTATCGAGCAACCCCCATGGATTTACAGATTATTCTTTCCGGGAACACTTTGGCGTATCCGGGATCAGGAAAAATGTGTGTATCTTACTTTTGATGACGGGCCGATACCAGAAATGACTCCGTGGGTATTGGATGTAATGGATACCTATCAGATCAAAGCCACCTTTTTCTTTGTCGGAGATAATGTGCGGAAATATCCTGAACTTTACCGCATGGCGTTAGAGCGGGGCCACCGCGTAGGAAATCATACATTTAATCATATTCAAGGGGTCTGTTCCAAGTCGGGAAACTACCTGAAAAATGTAGCGAAAGCAGCCGAATGGATTGAAAGTGATTTGTTTCGTCCCCCTCATGGGCACATGCGTTTGCCGCAAATGTGTTTTTTAAAAAAACAATACCGAATCGTGATGTGGGATGTAGTAACAAGAGATTACAGCCCTCACATGACATCGCAAGGTGTTTTTAACGTCATCAAAAAATATACCCGCAACGGCTCAATCATCGTTTTTCACGACTCGCTCAAAGCAAAAGGCCGGATAGAAGAAGCATTGCCGAAATCCATCGAATGGCTGAAAGTGCAAGGATATCAATTTAAGAGCCTCCCCTAACCCCTCCCATAGAGAGGAATGTTCGAATTGCAAATGGTTTTCAATTTCTCTTCCTCCCCTAAAGAGCGCCTTTTACCTTGAATACCAACTCAATCCATATCCAATATCGAAGGGCTTTGCCCACCAGCATCGAAATGGCTGTAACCCAAATATTCGCCCTGAGAAAACCCAATGCGACGACAATAAAATCGCCTATGCCGGGAAGAAAAGCAAAAAAACCGATCCAAGCCCCCTTATTCTTGAGTTTGTCCTGCATTTTATATAATTTGTCGGTATTCATACGCAGGTATTTTTTGATCCATTCGATTTTGCCGATCATCCCCAACCAGTAGCATGTCATACCACCCAAGAAATTACCGAGCGTAGCTGCAATCATACATGGCCAGTAAGTTGCATCGGCAAGTAAAACGCCCGCCAGCACCACTTCCGAACTGAATGGCAGAACAGTAGCCGCTAAAAATGAAGCGATAAAAACGCCTAAGTAACCATATTCTATAAAAAATTCCATAGACGCATGAGCAAAAAAGCGATTAACACAATGAGAATAACATAATAAATTATAAAAGAAATGACTCCCCCCTTGCCTGAAAAAGAATAGGCTGCTAAAAGTGAGGCCGGGAGATAAAACATCATTTCGAAGTCAGCAAAAGTATGGGTATAAAACAAAAAAAGAATAAAAGTGTATAAACAAAATAAAAACAAAAAAGTAAGAAATTGGCGTGTACGAATGGATTGCTCGTTTTCCTGCGATGAAATATAAAAAAACAGAACAAGCATTACAATGAAAAAACAAAGTGGTTTGATCCAATCAACATATAGCGATTTGTTGGCAAATACCATGCGATAATCCGACAAACAGTCTGCAATATTGGCAAAAACCGCCCAATCATGCTTCCAGATACTCCATCCGGACAATAATAAAAAAAAAGTAAAGATACCAAGCAGGGAAGCCAAAAAGGAACGCATATCCAAAATTCTGAATTGATACATCCCTATCCAAAAAACCGGAATAAACCATAGCATAAAAGGGAAAAATAAACTGCCTGCACACAGGAAAAACATCATATTAAAGATTTTACTTACGGCAGTTGGGTTTTGATATGAACCGAACAGTTCAAACAATGTAAAGAGAATCGGAAATATGGCAATGGAAACAGGCCGGATGGGAAAAAAATCGGGATTCACACTGTTCAAAAAAAGAAAGAAAAGAAATGGTAGAACCGTCTTGCCCCTGCAAATCACAAAGCGGAAATTAAATCGTTGAATCAGTGCGGCAGACAATACTAATAACACAAAACCGACAAAATAAGTATAGTCTCTATCGGTAAAAAAACCACAAACAATATCCCACAAAATAGTAACTTTGTCACTATTTTCAAGCGGAAAGCCAATCCGATTTTGATAACCGAGAATCCAACAAACCACACAAACTAAAAGCGTGAATAATACATTCGGCAGCGTTGATATATCCCACCTCTTTTTCTGTTTATGTATTCCCATTCCTGTTTGCATCTCTCAATGATGAATAATTTAAAAATCTAAGATTTAAAGATTTAACTAAACTCTACTAACGAAACTCTTCCGTTCTGTCGGATTTGTAATCCGGCAGTCGAAAGTATAAGTATTTATTATGCAATTTTCCAACATGTTTTCAGGAACGAATAATCAATTCATTGTCAATTATCAATTGTCAATTAATGAGGTCAAAGCCTATGTCACGCCTGAAATATTTTTTTTCAAATTGAATGGTATCGGCGACGGAATATGCTTTTTGTAATGCTTCTTCTTTTGTTGCACCGTAGGCGCTGACTGCGAGCACACGACCTCCGGAAGTAACTATTTGCCCGTCTTTCTCCGTTGTGCCTGCATGAAAGACAATCGTATCTTCTCTGTCGGCGACATTCGAAATAACTTTCCCCTTCTGATATGTTTCGGGATAACCACCGCTCACAAGCATCACAGTCACTGCATTACGAGGGTCTTCCTGCAAGGTGCACGCAGACAAGTTGCCCTGTGCCACACCTTCCAGCAAATCGACTAAATCGCTTTGAATTCGAAGCATCACAACTTCGGTTTCCGGGTCGCCCATCCGACAATTATATTCAATCATATATGGTTCGCCTCCCACATTGATTAACCCTAAAAATATAAATCCTTTATACTTGATCTGTTCCGACGCCAAGCCATCAATGGTAGGACGAATAATGCGCTCTTCCACCTTTCTCATAAATGTCTCATCAGCAAACGACACGGGCGATACAGCCCCCATTCCTCCGGTATTCAATCCTGTGTCGCCCTCACCGATGCGCTTGTAATCTTTGGCAACTGGAAGTATCTTATAGCTGATTCCATCGGTTAAAACGAAAACCGAACACTCGATTCCATCGAGAAATTCTTCGAGTACGACGGTTTTTCCGGCTTCGCCGAACATGCCTTGCAACATTGCTTGTAATTTTATTTTCGCTTCTTCAAGGTCAGAAATGATTAATACACCTTTACCGGCAGCAAGTCCGTCAGCTTTCAACACGTATGGAGGCTGCAACGAAGCCAAAAAATCAAATCCTTCGGTAATATTTGCGGCTGTAACACTTAGATACTTAGCAGTGGGGATGTCATGTCGTTTCATAAAGGCTTTGGCAAAATCCTTGCTTCCTTCCAATTGGGCGCCTGTCCGGCTGGGGCCGATTACAGGAATGGCGGCCAAAAGAGGATCTTGCTGAAAAAAGTCGTAAATCCCGTTTACTAACGGCTCTTCCGGTCCAACTACAACCATATCTATCTGACTATCTAAAACAAATGCCTTGATGCCTTGGAAATCATTTACGCCAACAGGTACATTAATCCCCAAAGCAGCCGTTCCTGCATTTCCGGGAGCAATGTATAATTGGTTGATTTTTGGGCTTTGTGCTATTTTCCAGGCCAGCGCATGTTCGCGTCCACCGGAACCTAATAGTAAGATATTCATCATTATTTAATTAAAAATTAAAAATTAAGAATTAAAAATTTTGAGAGAAGAACATACTGAAGAATAAATTAGGAATTTGTATTCTTATTTTTGTGTCCTTTGTGAAAATCCCTTGTTACCTTTGTGTTAAAAGGTTTTGACTTTTGAAAATCCGAAAACGTTTTTCGCGGATCTTTATCGTTGCGTACACGGGGAGTCGGGCGGGCAGTCCCCGCCCCCACGGTTGTTTTTCGCAAGTCTTTATCAGGGCGAACACGCAGATTCTCCCCTACATTTGTTTTTCGCAGAAAACCGGTGCGCTTCTTATCATTCAGCTCCGTTTTATATTCCTTGTTTTTGCCTCTAAACAGTTCATAACACCGGTATTCACATGCCAACTGCCCATTCATCAGTTTCATTTTTTGTTCGGGACGTAATCCGATTTTATCAAAACATTCATCCTTATAGCTAAGTATCCATGCGCGATAACCCGTAAATACATGCTTCAGGCGCTCGCCGATCATTGTATAAAGATTCATGATATCATCGGCAGAGATACGCTCGCCATAAGGCGGGTTTGTAACCATGATACCCGGATGAGGCGCTTTTGTATATTGTTGAAAAGGAAGTGTTTGCAGTTCGATGTAACGCGACAGGCGTGCATTTTGAATATTCTTTCGTGCTTTTTCAATGGCAGTCGGAGAAATATCCGAACCATAACATTTGAACGCAAATTCGCGCTCACCCGATTCATCCTGACATATTTCTTCAAATAACGCATTATCGAAATCGGGCCAGTGTTCAAAAGCGTATTCCTCACGGAAAAGACCCGGAGAAATATTCAGTGCAATCATAGCCGCTTCAATCAGCAATGTGCCCGACCCGCACATCGGGTCAACAAAGTTTGACTCTCCCCGCCAGCCGGTTTTCAGGATCATCCCCGCCGCCAATACTTCGTTTAGCGGCGCCTCCACCTGTTCAACCCGATACCCCCGCTTATGAAGGCTTTCACCCGAACTGTCTAACGATACCGTACAGTCCTGATGCGAAATATGGATATGTACATAGATATCAGGCCGGTTCAAACGAACGGAGGGCCGTTTATCATATTTTTCGTTGAAATAATCGACAATCGCATCTTTCGTACGATATGCCACAAATTTGGAGTGATTGAATGATTCGGAATTAATCACTGCATCAACCACAAACGTATGAGCAGGAGTGAAATACTGATCCCATGCGACTTTTTTCACTTCCGCATAAACGGTATCGGCATCATCGGCTCTGAAATGATGGAGCGGTTTCAAGATACGAAGCGCCGTACGACAATGCAGATTGGCCTTGTATAACATCGCTTTGTCGCCTTTGAACGAAACCATCCGGTGTCCGATTTGTACATCTTCAGCTTGTAAAGCTGTCAATTCCTCTGCCAAAACATCTTCCAGGCCATATAATGTCTTGGCTACCATTTCAAAATTCATCAGTCTCCCAAATAAAATTAATGCTTTTATAAAATCTGACAAGGGGGTATGCCCCCTTGCTATTAATTAATTCAAACTCCCCGATTTAATAATTCAACACAATCCTGAACTCGCAAGTGTTAGGACGAACGCTTGTTTCAAAGTCGCTGTAATCTACATAGAAGGTAATGTAGCCGGGGCGAAAACTGAATGAATAAACTTCAGAAAAAAGAAATTCGTTGCCGAAATTGTCACTTTCACCTATGACAACGACCTGTCCGAGCGGCGTCTGCGTATCCTTATCCAACCATCTGTATCCGAACACATTTCCTTTTTCACAAGCAAAACGTGTCAATTCGGATTCCTGAAATTCGTACCAGTAGTAGGAGTTTAATTCACCCGCCCTACCAGATAGCTTCCAGTCTTTGTCATAGACCGTATAAGGTAATATTTTCCAAACTAAACCATCTCCCGGCTCGCCCGGAGGACCCGGAGGGCCCATAGGGCCTTCACACGACACAAATGTCAGTGTTAATAAACTCAATAATAACGCGAATTTTTTCATTTCTTCTATTATTTATAAATGTTAAGCTACAAAAATAGTGTATTTAAAACGATACACCAAAAAACCGAATAAATTTTATACAACCTTTTATAATAAATTCTATTCGATTGAATTACAATTGATTTTACTTGCATAAAATCTGAATAGGTAACGGATAAGTAATGAGTGAATTACTGCACATTACTGCGTTTTGCATCATTTCAAATATCTCAGTACAAAAAAGTATATAAAATATTTCAATTAACCAATTTTTTTAAAAAATTAATTACTCCGCATACTCTGCTGTCAAATTCAGTTTTTTTAGTAAAAATTGGCTATACCTTACATTTTTTCAGTTCCGGCTCACTTCCCGGAAATTCCATTTTTTTAACGGATAACAATATGGCATATCTGTTATTTTTTTTGCACAAATAATCCATACTTAATTATATGTACCACTTATCATTATTTGATTATGAAAACATTTCTATCAACGAAGTTTTTCCTTGCAATGCAGGAGGCTTCACAAACCGGTATTGCTGTGAATACCCATGAATTTAAAAACTGTTATGACGAATTTGTTACGTTCTTGCTTGCTCAAAGCGCTACCTCACGTTGTAAGGTAGCGTGGCTTGATACGCTCGATTATACCCACGTGGAACTTGCAAGTCTTACGAATGAGGTATCGGAAAAAAAATGTAGCAAATTATGTAAAAAAGGGCGTTCTCTTTGTTGAGAGCACAGAGCAGAATAAATATACTGACGTCACGTATCAACCGCTTTTTCTCCATAGCATGGCAGGCCGTTCCCGATATATACCACGGCGAGACGGCTAATATTATTATAATACCTTCTTGGCTTTGCCGTAGCGAAAAATTACAAAACAAGAAAACAAGTATAATATGAAAATTTATTTTCTAAATTTATGCAGAAAATCCAAAATATCACTCATCAAGAGATGTCATTGTCTATAGTTAAGGGGTTAAATGATTTCATGATGTTTCAAAAGCAAAAATAGTCGTTAATGCGCTATATTACAGATTTATAAAAAAACAAAAAACAATTTTTGAATAGTGACTAAAATGTATTTTGATAAAAAAATATTTTGGAAGTGATAAAAAAATATTAAATAAATTTTGCCGGTTCGAAAAAAATAATAATATTTGGGCAATTTTATACTTACTTTATTACTGTTGGAAAAATGGACTTTTTGAACTTAAACGAATCAGTACATACGGCGATTAGAATTGCAAAATCTTTAGCCAGAGAATACGGGAATGAATGTTTTACCCCTTCTCATCTTTTGAAAGGATTGTTGCATAAAGAAGTTGGTCTTCAGGGATTTATTACTTATTTAGGGAAAGATGTTACTTATTTGGAAGAATGGGCGGATGTGCATATTGATGATTGCCCTCGAAAAGGTTCACCTCCCGATATACAAGGCGATGAGCGTATTCCACTTGTGTTTGAAGAAGCAGACAATGTGAGGCTTAAATTGGGACTGCTTGAAATCAATCCGATTTGTGTACTGACATCACTGTCGCGCCCGGGATCAGGATTTACACCCGATCAGCTGAAGTCATTCCCTATCAGAGAAAATGAAGTTTTCGACCTCTATTTTAAAGGCGAAGATGTAATGAGCAGTATTGCACCCGAATTGCATGAATCATCAGAGGCAAAAGGTTTATCTGCCATATATAAATATTGTATAGATAAGACGTCATTAGCTATCGACCTGAAAATAAATGATATTGTCAATCGTGAGAAAGAAGTACGGATGATGATAGAAATTTTGGGACGCCGCAGCAAGCCGAATGTGATGATTATCGGTGATGCCGGCGTTGGAAAAACAGCATTGGCAGACGGATTGGCCAAGAGAATAGTAGAAAAAAACGTGCCTTCATATCTGGAAGGGACTACTGTTTATGAACTTGATACAGGTAACCTGATTGCAGGCGCTACATACAAAGGAGAGATTGAAGACCGCTTGAAAAACATAATCAAAGAATTGAGAACGATTGACAGAGCTATACTGTTTATTGATGAAATTCATGTACTGATTGATCCAAAGTTGGGTAACAGCGGAGCAGCCGGAATCCTTAAACCCGAAATGTCGAGAGGAGATTTGACTGTAATAGGCGCAACAACAATCGATGAATACCGCAAACTAATCGAACCGGATCATGCTTTCAACCGTCGTTTTGAAGTATTGCAATTAGAAGAACCTGATACCAATTCAGCCATGCAAATGGTTAAGTCAGTGATGGATAATTATGTTGGTTTCCATAAAATAAAGGTTTCGGAAGAAGCTGTTGCGGCTTGCGTAAGGTTTGCTAAACGATATACAAAAGACCGGCGACTCCCCGACTCGGCTATTGACTTGTTAGACCGTACCATGTCGGCGACGAAAATGATCAACGAAACGGCAGACAGAGATATCCTTGATTTCACAAAACAATTGGCTGAAATAGAAGAAAACAAAGAAAAGAAAAAAGAAGACTTATTTGACGATTTGCGAAACATTTATCTAACCATGCAAAATAAATTAAGCCCTATTTTGCTCGGATTATTGACAGACGAAACAGATGTAAGTGAAATAGAAAATTTCGACGAATTGCTTGAATATATCCATTCCTCATTAGATACCTTACGCAAAGCAACCAAAGCAAAAATTGATATGGTTGGCGAACTTGAAGTGGCTGCCGTAATTTCAAATAAAACAGGTATTCCGATCGGCAAGATTCAATCGCAGGAAAAGGAACGGTTATTAAATATGGAAGAGATTCTCCGGCGCAGGGTTATCGGTCAGGAAGGAGCGTTGAAAGCGCTTTCTGACGCCATACTTGAATCGCGCAGCGGTTTGAATAAAGCAGGGCAACCAATCGGTTCTTTTTTCTTCCTCGGCCCTACCGGAACAGGTAAAACCGAATTGGCCAAAGCACTTGCCGAAGCCCTTTTTAACGATGAAAAAGCTATTATTCGCTTTGACATGTCCGAATTTAAAGAAGAACATTCGGCTGCGTTGTTATACGGAGCACCTCCCGGGTATGTAGGCTACGAAGAAGGCGGGTTGTTAGTCAATAAAATTCGTCAGCAACCTTATGCAGTGGTCTTGTTTGACGAGATAGAAAAAGCGCATCAATCCGTTTACGATATTTTCCTCCAAATCATGGACGAGGGAAAACTGCACGACCGTTTAGGTAAGGAAGGCGATTTTACGAATGCGTTGGTGATATTTACCTCCAATGTGGGTTCGGAGTGGTTAATAAACATGATAGAAAAAGGTGAAATGCCGAAGTCATCGCAACTCATGGAAGTAATGGGCAACTATTTCCGTCCTGAATTTTTGGCACGTCTGTCTGAAATAGTTCCTTTCTCACCTATCAACGAAGATATGTTGATACAAATTTTCAATATACAAATGAAAAGTTTGATTGCGCCACTTGAAAAGCAAGGTATCACACTCGAAATGGACGATGAGACCAAGAGTAAGTTGGCGCATAAAGGATTTACGCCTAAATATGGGGCAAGACAGGTAGCAGGTATTATACGCAACTACTTGCGGAGACCAATCTCACGATTTATTATCAGCGGGAAAGTAACAAAAGGCAATAAAATCGTGGTAAAAATAAATGAAAATGACGAATTGACGTGGAATATATAATTTTTATAGCAGCCAATGGATAATAACCTTGACAAAGAAAAGGAAGAAATAACAAACAACGAAACAGATATCATTGACGAAGATGTTGAAGATATTGAAGTTGCTGAAAATATCGTAGAAACTGCGGAAACTCAAAATGAGGAAGTTAAAGCCGCCGAAAAAATACGATATATGGCCTTCTTAAAATTGAAAATACCTCATTTATTGAATTTTTTGGGGCTTTCGTGGGAGAAGTATGAATTAGTTGACTGTGATTATCAATTTCACAAAGGAATAAAGCGCAATGGAGAGGTTTTTACAGGCTTAAAAGGAGGCATATTGAATGTTTCTATTAATGGTACGCCATCTATGCCGGTATTGGCATGGATGTTTGATCATGTAAAGAAATTCAACGGAGAGGTAACTATTATGGATCCGTGGAAGAAAACTATTGAGAACATCCGGTTTGAGCAAGCGCGTCTGACAGGATTATTATTACACTATAAAGCAGGCGACGAACCAAATACGGTTACAAAACTTTCAATGGTTGTCGAAAGCATGCAGATAGGAAATGCTTATTTTGAAAAATTAAACCAATGAGTTTTTTAGATCGTTTTAGAAGAGGGCGTGTGTTTTTCAATAACGAAGAACTCCCGGAGCAGATTACAAAATTCATTTTTATGGATAAGAGCTATATACTTGAAGAATTTAGCCTTAGCTTCCAACAGGAAATCAATGACAAAGGTCGGCCTGATGGTTTGCCTTCAGGCGGGATTATGAACCTGACCTTTGCAGGAGCTCCCGACTATCACATCAATGAATGGATGGTACACGAGCAATTGCTTAGAAACGGAGAAATACGTTTTCTTTCCGGAGAAAAGAAAGTGACGAGTGGCGCCGATTTGGTTATCATCTTTGAAGATGCCTTTTGTGTTGAATATAAAAAATATATTCACACGTTGAAAGGAGGTTTGTTTACTTCGCTCAAAATATCTCCCAAAACAGTAAAAATAGGGGAAGAAGAGTTTTCAAATAATTGGAAGCAGGAAGAAGCGCTTCCTTACTATATACGCAGCGCAAAACAATAAATATCATATAATTATTATTTTTTATTAACAAATAAATTAGCTTTATTATGGCATTAGGAATGTTTGAGTATGGAATTGGAGGAAATGTAGAAAAGATAGACGCATCGGAAGCGATTGCGGATATCCCTCACAACCGAACTTTATTGGTTGAAAAACTGACAGCGGATGATCCGATTCATCCCGAAATAGTAGGAAAACTGGAAACAATTGAAGATGTTTTCAAGCATTTCAAACCTAACATTGATGTAGAGTTTGAAGATGGAGATGGACAAGACGTTACAGAAAATTTCCGTTTTGATACGGTAGCTGACTTTCTTAACAAGAATATGACTAAGAATAGTCCATTTTTGAACGGATTGAACAACGAGGTGGCATTTTACAACAAGATGCTTAAACAACTTCGTACAAACAAGATTATGCAAAGGGCATTGCAAAACCCCGATGCGCGTGAAGCATTTATAGAGGTATTGCAGGTTTTACTTACCGAAATGGAAGCCAACGAGAAAAAACCTGCGGAAGAATCTTAATGATAATTTTAAAAATTAAAAAATAATGGCAAAGCAAGAATTACAACAGACAGTTGAAAATGCAGGTGCACAAGTGCTTCAACAGCAGAAAGAACAGAAAGCGAAAGCAGTTTCGTTAGAGAGTTCATTGGACAAACTTGCCAAGTATGGAGGATTCAGTTTCCTTGAAACTTGTGTAGAAGGTATTGCAAACCTGAGCCCTGAGCGAAAGGCACGAAAAAATATTTTCATGACCGACCAAACCAAAAAGGGAGAACGTAATGATTTGAAGAAAACACTTTCTTTATGGATTGATTTGTTGTCCGGCTCGAAAGATATTGTCGATATGTTGGACAAATGCAAAGAGAAAGAGGCTTTCGCATCAGCATTACTCAATAAAAACCAGCGAACAGCGGTAGAAACAGTGAAAGAATTGGAACGTTCTTACCGTTCGGTCATGCTATTCTACAAAAATACCGAATCCGACAAGTTGCGCAACGTATCTATCATTAATGCATCACCCGAACAGGTTCGCGATCTCGACAACTCACGATTCATTGATTACATTGCTGCCGAGTTGAAACAGAACTACGACCGCTTGGATTTACGCGAAAACTACTCTATTTTGGTCATACCCGGCTATTTGGGTTCAAATGCCGTATTGGAAAAGTGGGCTAAAATAGTCTATGAAAATAAGGTAATGTTATATACCGACTTTGCCGATTTGGATAAACCTGACGATGTGATGGATATGTTTTTCACAGCTAACCATACCGGAGGCGATCCCTATCGCTCTAACACCTGTATGGCATGTAACTGGCTGATAGGCCGCTCGAGATATGTCAATCTGGAAGAAGCTGACGACCTGCATGTATCTCCGGGCGCTGCCTTAGCCGGAAAGGTGTACTATACCCTGATGTCGCAGGTAACGGCGGGTAAGAAATTTGGAGGAATCAACGAAGTGGACGGCGTTGTATTCCCATTGAAGAAAAGCGAGATATCCCAGCTGGAAAAACAGGGGCTTATCCCGATGGTTAATGAATACGGCAAGGTAATGGCTTTTTCGGCAAAGACACTTTTCAATGGCGATAACCTTGGCTTGCAGACCTATTCGGTGGTTCGTGTGTTTGATTATATAGCCAAAGTATTGATCGACTTCCTGAACCGTCGCGCATTTGAGAACTGGAATTCCAAGACCGAAAAGGATTTGCGTATCCAGATTATCAAATTTTTAGACGGTATTCAAGGGCCGGACAGACTGATAGAGAAATTCAAGATTACCCGTTTTGAGCAAGATCAGAAAAACAAAGACCGGGTTTTTCTTGATTTGCACATCACACCGTATTTCCCTGCAAAGAGTTTCATTATCAAGTTAGACGGAACGAAAGGCGACGACGATGTTGATTGGGAATCGCTGTACGAACAACAAGCTAAATAAGATTTTTGGAGGTTTGGGGTAAGAGGCTTTCCGTCTGCCCCAACCTTTATACATTAATATAATGATATTGAATAGATAAATGTGACTACTAAAACATAAAAGATTATGGCTTTTAAAGCAAAAGTACTGATTGAAGATAGCGAATACGACGCATTGAGTTGTGATTATTCCTTTCGCAGGGGTGAAGACCTCAAAGGTCGTCCACACACAAATGTGTTTGGGGGCTATATCAGGATAGTCGTCGAATCTAACGACGACACCGACTTGGTTGCACGAATAATGAACCAGTTTGAACCCTTTTCGGGAAGTGTCACTTTCCACAAAGGCATCGATAGCTCTTCCATGAAAGAACTGTCATGGGAAAACGGCTACATAATGAAATACTGTGAAACATTTGATGCCTCAAGCAGAGAACCCATGAAAATTCATTTCGATATCTCTGCCGAAAAGATTACAATGGGAGGCGAAACCATTGATCACAAGTGGCCGAAATAAAAAAATGCAAGGATTGTTAAACATTTTATTTTAAAATTATATGGCATATCAAGCAATTTTAACTTTTGAGGGCAACGAATTTGATGTTGTCCGATGTGAATGTTTGATCGAGAGAAGTTTAGACAACAAGGGCAGACCTTCTTCCGAATTGTATGGCGGTAAGGTACATATACAGATAGAATCGACCGACGACAACATGATCTTCGAGCACATGGCTTCCCAGTTTAAATCCAACTCAGGTACTATTACATTCAAAAAAGACGAAGTAGATGTGATGAAAGAATTGAAATGGGAAAACGGCTACATCATGTATTTGGAAGAGGCAATGAAAAATACAAACGGGATGCCCATGACACTGAGTTTTACCATTTCTGCTCAAACGCTGATCGTAGGAGGTGAAACACTCAAGCAGAATTGGCCCGAAGTATAATGAAAAGAGAGTAAAAAATATTAAAATTTAAAGAATATGGCAGCATACGGATATCAGGCAATATTAGAATTAGCAGGCGAAAAGCCAATTGTATTAGACCACTGCTCTTATACTTATGCACGTGATATAAATGAAAAAACAGGCGAAGTACAAAGCGGAGTTTTAGGCGGAACACTTTCACTGATGTATATCGATTATCCGACAAACGAAATTTTGGAATGGGGGATGAAGTACAAGTTGAAAAATGGGGGTATTAAAGTGCAACAAACGGACATGAACGTAGGGTCGTATGTCCCTGCGGAAGAAGTTAAACTGAGTGATGCGGCTTGTGTAACATTCGATTTCGCATACAACCGTCAGGGCGGTTCACATTTTTGCACGCGACTGACAATAACTTCCAATGAGAGCACAGTCGGCGAAGCGGACAGTGTGTCAAAGAAATGGAAATTAATATAAAACTAAAAAAATATGGATGCAGGAAAAATAGCAGGTGAGGCTGCGAGCGCTTTGGGTCTTAATGACACATCGGTTGATGCGAAGTTGATGTTGAACGGTCAAGAATATGAAATTGAAACATTTAATATTAGATTCCAAAAATATTTCGATCATAAGGGAGAGCCTCAACGGGAAGTAAAAGGCGGTTTAATGAATTTGACAATCAATCATGTAGCGGACAAGCAGATTAATAATTGGATATTTAATCGAAGTGTAAAACATTCAGGTTCGATAGTCTTTGCTTCATTTAGCCGAATTGCAAATCCTGTGATTATTATTGAGTTTACGAATGGACGATGTGCCGAATATACAAAGTCAATTGGCTATTCATCTGTTTCATACACGATTGTTATCACAGCTGAAGAAATTAAAATCAATGGAATAGATCATACGAACAACCCTGAATAGACAGGAAAAGGATAGTTATGAACAAACGCATTATTTCAAAAGAAAAATACTTATCCCACCTTAGTCGAGGTGAGCAGACCGGTGGTTGCTTTGTATATATGGGGCCCGGAGAATGGGCATTTGCCACTCAAGAAGTAAAAACAGTTGCTATCAATAAATACAATGATCGTTATTATGAGCCTGTAACTATTTTCAGAACACACTTCGGGATTGGAAAGACAGCCAAAGAAAAGACGGAAAATGTTGTTGTAGCCTACTCTCCGTCGCTACCATTTAGAGGGATACCTTGTAATTCTATTGTTGTTGACAGTAGTTTTGTCAAATCACCTTACAACAAGGTTTACGAGAATTTGCGAATGCTTCCTGACAGTTCCGTATATAATACACTTATATCTCCTTATATGTGCTCAGAAACGAATCGTTTATCACTAAATTATTCTGAAGACTATGCAAAGATGGGAGATGCTGCCGGAAAATTATTTTCTACAGTAACATATGGTGAGACAAATGAATACATAGCAAAGACATATTATGGAAAACCGCGTAATATCCCACAAAATGAGATTGGCATGGCAAAAACGTTATTACATGAAATCATTCATGCAATGAATCTAATAGAAGGAGTTAAGATTCCGGAAAATCATACCGGATTCGATAGAGAGCTTCTTCTTAAGGGATTAAAAGAATATAATGAAGCATATCAATTAGGTATTAGTGATGATGATTTGGAAATAATGTCTTGGTCAGGTCTGGAGAAATCTGAAGATTTTAAGCTTTACATCAATAAAATTGTAAAAGAAAAAAAAGAAAGGGGTGAAGAAACTGATTACGAGAAAGAAGAGAAAAGAATTAAAGGACAAATTAATATTTTAAGTTCAGAATATTAATTTAAAAATAATAAAAAATATATGTGTTTCAAGAAATATAATATAATTGGAGTTTTAATACTTTTCTTTCATTTCAATGGTTTATCTCAGGATACTTTGAAATATATATTTACTTACGAAGTGCCCATTGATGAAGAACGTAGCTTAAATTTCAGAGATGAAATCAAGCAATATTCCGTAAATGATTCTGTGTTTGTGATAGAAGGGCTATTTGCCGATTTACACCCATTTGTAATAGAGAAATCAAACATTCCGTCACCGTTTAGCGATCAATTTGAATTTCAATTTAAAATAGAAAATAACCAATGGTTTATGAAACATGAGGCTGATTGGAAGATTTTTTTCAACGGAAAAGAGGATACATTTGGAAGTTGGAGAATGGGTGGAGTTGACGTGATGATTCAATGGAAGAAAACAAATATTGTTGACTTGGGAGATACAGTGTATATGCTTACCAAGGAGCGCGATAGCCCGTTTGTAAAAATCCAGGAAAAGCGTGGAAATCAGATCGTAACGATTGAGTATGGGTTTGAAATTGGGGATACTTATTACCCTGTTTATTTTACTTATTCATCAGGATTTATAGCAATCGGAAGTGGAGCAGGTTTGTTAATCAGAGAAGATAAAGAATATTTAAGAGAATATTTAGAAAAAAAGGCGTATCGTGAGAGGTGAGGCAACAGCAGCTTTGGGCCTTAATGACACATCGGTCGATGCAAAGTTACTGCTGAACGGCCAAGAATATGAAATTGAGACGTTTAATATTCGATTTCAGCAATCTTTCGATTACAAGGGAGAGCCTCAACACGAGGTAAAGGGAGGTATAATGACTTTGAGCATCAAGCATGTGGTTGATAAACAAATCAATAACTGGATGTTTAATCGAAGCGTGAAACATTCGGGTTCGATTGTTTTTGCATCGTTCAGTAGAATTGCAAATCCTGTGATAATCATTGAGTTTGTGAATGGACGGTGTGCCAAATATACCAAATATATTGGCAATTCAGCTATTTCGTACACGATTACTGTTTCGGCTGAAGAGATTAGCATCAATGGAATAGATCATAAGAATAATCCTGATTAGTTGTAAACTCGCTTGATACCTACCAACTTAACCGTCAATAAAGAATTGAGATGAAAAATAATATATTAAGAGGATATCTGTTTGAGTATGAGGACACGCGACGTAAATTCCAAAGGAACAATATATTGCGACAACCCGTACAATATATGGATACACTCTATCGGAAAAAAAAATCATTAAATTCAGCAACCGCTGATGCATTAATGCATGTAGCCTCCGATAGAAGCAATCTTATTGACGCAATCATTGCAGATTCTATTACAAGTATAGCAGAAGAAGCCTACAAATTATATTTGAGAGTAGAAAAATTAATGCATAAACATCCTCAATTAACAGCTTATGCTAATTTATTAGTTTCTGAGGCAAAGATTAGAGTAGAATCAACGACAGATATGAATACAAATACAATGGGTTGGGTAGATTTGGGCAAGATATGGTTATTTGAAATAGGCGGCTATGATGACGATACAATACAATTTGGCCCTAATGACGCAACTACAAAAGATTTGAAAAAGCAGGAAGGTGTTGTGAAAGCAAGGGCTGAAGCGATGAAACAAATAGCGACCGGCAATATTTCAAATATAGTACACCATTGGAAATATGGTCAAAAAGAATTTTATTCAGGAATGTCTGGCGGAAATCTTGCTACTTCGTTTCTTGGAAGTTATGATACTAATGTATCTATAACTCTTAATGCGAATGGCTCGTATAGTTTGCGTTATACTGTTTTCAATACCTCAGGTTGGGAGTCTGCCACAAGATTACGAAAAGATAATAATGGGAATGGACAACATGATGGAATAATTCCTGATAAGAAAAGAAGGGTAGGTATCAAGTTGGGAGGAAATTTAAGACAGATATGGACATGGACGGAAACAGTAAACACGCAATAAAAAAACATTTACACATTTGGTGCTTTTTGATACTGATAATTATCATTCAGGCTTGCACTCCGCCCCGCCCTCCCAATCCTAAATATGGGATGGCGTTTAATCATGAAAGAGAACAGATAGGCTTGCCCGTTTTGCGAGAAAATTGGGAATATAGTCAAGTATTTGGGGCAATGGGAGATGTGTATGTTAATCCTACTCGGAAAAAAGATATACCCTATTATTTTAAAAAAGAGATATCTTTTAATGAGGACACTATTCTTTGGGAATCGGATGCATACATTGGGTTGGAGGTGCGTGCAACCACTGATGGAAGTTTTAGGGAAATACTGTATATAATCTACCGTTTCGTAGCAGACGAATACAAGGATGAGGGTTGGCATTGTACACTTTCCCCATCAACTGAAATAATTGGTAGTAATAGAGGTTCTCAGACGCTTTACTATATGCAATCTATGAAGATTACAAAAGAGGTTGCTGATTCAATTCTTATATCATGGGGGTTAGAGCACAAATAATTTGTGCACTGTAAATAGCGCCAAAATAAGTAAATGAGTGAATATTTAACATATTAATACTAAAAATATGGTATATCAAGCACTGTAAATAACGCCGCAAAATCAAAAAAAACGGGTTGAATATTCAAACAGCAGATAGTGTATCAAAGAAATGGAAACTAATTTAAAACGGAAAAGTTATGGATGCAGGAAAAATAGCAGGTCAGGCTGCGAGCGCTTTGGGTCTTAATGACACATCGGTTGATGCAAAGTTACTGCTGAACGGCCAAGAATATGAAATTGAGACGTTTAATATTCGATTTCAGCAATCTTTCGATTACAAGGGAGAA
>Ga0082212_10000718_pt1 | contig 48277 bp, 32 predicted proteins | sample TergutNt197P3_FD_71548 | JGI IMG/M metagenome (GOLD analysis project Ga0082212, IMG submission 71548) | Neocapritermes taracua P3 segment gut microbial communities from Petit-Saut dam, French Guiana - Nt197 P3 | ecosystem: Host-associated > Arthropoda: Insects > Digestive system > Gut ... | reverse complement strand
ATATCATCCAGAGAGTGAATATATTAAAGGATTAATTCTTTATGTGGAATAGTGAGCCTATATGTTAAAAATATTTAAATAATCAAATTTCATGCTAAAAAATTATGTTTTATAACATATTTATATTTACCTTTGCACTGTGTTTTTCATGGTATTAGATTTAAGGTTAACAATGAAGATTGGTTGTCGGGATGACAACCTTTTCTTTTATATTGAGGTACTTTTCGTAAATAATTCATAATTTATCCTGTATAATTTTTAATTGACTCCGTCGATTGCTTCGCATTTCATAAATATTTCACTACCTTTGCCTAAGTTTTCAAGGGCAAAAGGATGAATAGCAAGGGTGCGCCCATAGGTTTGGGCACTGAGGATATTGGAAAACTCTTGAGGCAATATGCCATTCCGGCAATTATTGCTATGACTGCTTCGTCCCTGTATAATATCACCGATAGCATATTTATCGGTCATGGGGTCGATCATTTAGCTTTGTCGGGATTAGCCATTACGTTTCCAATCATGAATCTCGGAGCGGCTTTCGGCGCTTTGATCGGCGTAGGTGCTTCCACGCTCCTGTCTATCCGTATGGGACAGAAAGATTATGAAACAGCCAATCATATTTTGGGCAATGTACTCATACTGAATCTGATTATGGGAATTGGCTTTTCGATTGCCACCATCCCTTTTTTGAAGTCTATCCTCATTTTTTTCGGCGCCAGCCCGGATACCCTTCCCTATGCCTACGATTTTATGCTGATTATTTTGGCAGGGAACTTTGTTACCCATTTATATCTCGGATTGAATGCCCTTATCCGTTCGTCGGGTAATCCGCGTATAGCCATGACGGCAACAATTTATACCGTACTGATTAACTTGGTATTAAATCCCCTGTTTATTTTCGGCTTTCGGTGGGGAATACGTGGCTCTGCTTTCGCTACCATCATTTCACAGGTGATTGTTCTGATTTGGCAATTACATATATTCAACGATAAAACTTTTTTCATCCATTGGAAAAAAGGCATTTACCGCTTGAAAAAGAAAATTGTTACCGACTCTTTCGCAATCGGCTTGTCGCCGTTTCTGATGAATGCCGCCGCTTGCTTGATTGTTATCCTGCTTAACCGGCAATTGATTCGTCACGGAGGTGATTTGGCGGTTGGCGCTTATGGAATTGTAAACCGCATCTCTTTTCTGTTTGTGATGATTGTGATCGGACTGAATCAAGGGATGCAGCCGATTGCCGGATACAACTACGGGGCCAATCTGTATCCGCGGGTGTTGTCGGTTCTCAAAAAATCCATACTGTATGCCACCCTCATTATGCTCGCCGGATTCACTATCGTGCAACTATTTCCCCATGCGGTGGCGTCTATATTCACCACAAAAGATGAATTGATCGACATTGCCGTACCCGGATTGCGCTGGGTTTTCTTTATTTATCCCTTAATTGGTTTTCAAATGGTGAGTTCCGCTTTTTTTCAAAGCATCGGTAAGCCCAAGAAATCCATCATTTTATCCATGACGCGGCAAGTGCTTTTTTTGATCCCCTTTTTGCTCATCCTGCCATCTTTTTGGGGTGTAAAAGGCGTATGGGCAAGCATCACAATTTCCGATTCAATCTCTGTGGTTTTGGCGGCAATTTTATTGGGAAGCGAATTGAAAAATTTCAGAAAATTAATACATTAAACATATGGAAAATTATACTATTACAATCGGACGACAGTTGGGAAGCGGGGGAAAACGCATTGGCAAACTACTCGCTCAACGCTTGAATATTCCTTGTTATGATAAGGAATTGTTGCACATGGCTTCATTGGAAAGCGGCTTGGGAAAGGATGTTTTTGAAGATTTCGATGAGAAAAGCAGTTACAGCGCTTTTGGTAAATATTTCGGGTATCGCTCCGGATTTATGGGCTACAACGAAATTAACTACCTGTGTAACGAAACTTTGTTTAAAATACAAAGTGATGTCATTCGGAAATTGGCAGAAAAGGAATCCTGTATTTTCATTGGCCGTTGCGCCGACTACATTTTGCGCGACGTCCCGAAATGTTTGAAAATTTTTGTTTGTGCCGATATGACAGACCGTATTAACAGAATAGCGGAAGACGAAAAATTGACGAAGAAAGAAGCGCAGGCACGCATTGCAGAAAACGATAAGAAACGACCGTCTTATTACAGTTACTACAGCAATAAAGTATGGGGAATGGCGGCTTCTTACGACTTGTGCATCAGTTCGTCTTATATGAGTCTTGAAGAAATTGCGGATCTTATTGTAGAACAAGTGAAAATGAAATTTCTTATCTCTTAATTCTTAACTCTTAATTCTTTAAATGCCTTTCTTTTTCTTATTGGTATTTCTTTTCTATACCCTGATTAATGTTTATATTTTTAATCGGAGCAGACGAGCCTTGCCTCGATCGAAAACAGTTAGAGTCGGTTTTTCAATCGTTTATTTTTTCTTTTTTTCCGCCTTTATTATTGCGATGCTGGGAAGAAATATACTTCCGTTGGGTATTCAGAAAATCCTGTATTTTCCGGGAACGGTTTGGTTGGGTATGATGTTGTATCTATTCATTTATTTTTTCCTGACAGATATTATTTTTTTATTCAATCGTATATTTCATTTTTTCTCATCGGCAAAGAAGAAACAGTATCATCAAATTCAAGTTGTTTCGGGGTATATTTTGGTAATATGCTTGGCAGCGTATGGATATTATCGTTTCAACCACCCGCAGGTAGTTGAGCAAAAAATCGAAATAGCCAAAAATGCCGGAGAATATAAAAATCTGAAAATAGCGGGCGTCAGCGACCTGCATTTGGGTGTAGCCGTCGATAGAAAGCGTTTGGAAAAGTTTGTCCGGCTGATCAACGACCAACATCCGGACATCATTGTTATCGCCGGCGATATGATCGACAACAATGTTCTGCCATTGGAAAAGGAACGGATGTGGGAAACACTCAATGAATTACAGGCGCCTCTCGGCGTATATTTCTGCTTGGGCAACCATGAACACATGTCGGGGCTCAAGGCAGGCATGGATTTTTTGCGAAAGACAAACCTGCATTTGCTGATTGATAGCGCTGCCGTGATTGACGAAAGTATTCAAATCATCGGGCGTGATGATATACAAAGAAATCGCCATAGAAAATCTTTGAAAGAATTGGTAGAAAATATGGATAGCGCTTTGCCCATTATATTGCTTGACCACGAACCCTATCATTTGGAAGAAGCGGAAGAAAACGGAGTCGATCTGCAATTTTCGGGACATACGCACAAAGGGCAACTTTTTCCGGGCAATCTTTTGATAAACCGCATGTATGAACTCCCCTATGGCTACATGAAACGGGGAAATACGCATTATTTCGTCACTTCCGGTTTGGGATTGTGGGGACCGCCGTTCCGAATCGGCTCCCAATCGGAAGTCGTGGTATTTGATATAACGTTTAAAACAATTTACCATTAACCATTTACCATTATTTTTCATTACCTTTGCCGGCAAAAATGTCATTGCGGGCTTGACCCCTTGCTACTGAGGTTGTTTAGTTGGTGAAAATTAGGTGAAAATTAGGTTGCTTTCACTCTTCACTCTTAACTCTTAACTCTTAACTCTTAACTCTTAGCTCTTAATTATTTCACTCCTGTTAATTCTGAAAATTTTGTAATTATGTTATGATTTCATTTTTTTAATTACCTTTGCAGCCGCAAACAACGATAATATGATAACAACAGACCAATTACGTGAAGTATTGGAGCGCGAGCAAGCGCTGAGGGGGTATCTTTGACGTCGATGCCAAGACAATCCAATTAGAAGAAGAAGAACTTCGCACGCATGCGCCCGATTTTTGGGACGATCCCAAGCTGGCGGAAGAACAGATGCGTAAAATCCGCGAGATCAAATCGTGGATCGTTGCCTACAACGAAATCAAATCGGCTGCACAGGAGTTGCAGTTGGCTTTCGACTTTCAGAAAGAAGGCATCACCACCGAAGAAGAAGTGGATGAAGCCTACAAACATTCTATCGAACTACTCGAAAAATTGGAGTTGAAAAACATGCTCCGATCGGAAGAAGACCATTTGGGCGCCGTGCTGAAAATCAATGCAGGAGCAGGAGGGACGGAAGCGCAAGACTGGGCAGAGATGCTGTATCGAATGTACGACCGCTGGTGTGAAAGCAAAGCTTATAAAGTGAACGTTGCCAACCGGTTGGATGGCGATGATGCAGGTATAAAATCGGTTACGCTGCAGGTCGAGGGCGATTATGCTTTCGGATACCTGAAAAGCGAAAACGGCGTACATCGTTTGGTGCGCGTTTCGCCCTACAACGCCCAAGGCAAACGGATGACCTCTTTTGCTTCGGTGGCGGTAGTTCCTTTGGTGGACGACAGCATCGAAATCGACATAAACCTCGGCGATATCACTTGGGATACTTTCCGCTCAAGCGGCGCAGGAGGACAGAATGTCAATAAGGTAGAAACAGGCGTTCGTCTGCATTACAACTACAAAGACCCCGATACGGGCGAAGTAAAGGAAATCGTCATCGAAAATACGGAATCCCGTTCGCAGTTCGGAAACAAAGACAATGCCATCCGCCTCCTGAAATCCCAACTGTATGAATTGGAATTGGAACGGCGGCGGAGGGCATCGGCTAAGATAGAAGCAGGAAAAAAGAAAATCGAATGGGGTTCGCAAATCCGTTCCTACGTCTTTGACGACCGCAGAGTAAAAGACCATCGCACCGACTATCAAACTTCCAACGTGGGCGCAGTCATGGACGGCGATTTGGACGATTTCATCAAAGCCTATCTGATGGAATTCGGCGATGTTTACTCTTGATAGAAGCCTTCGATGTCTTTACCGAAATTGCCTTCCCGCGTTTCCACAACTATATAATAAAACGGACGGTTCACCTGCTGTTTCGATAGAAAAGCCGTTGCGTCGGCTTTAGACGGAGCCTTATAAATCCGCCATACCTTGTTGGCTTGGCGGTCTTCACGTGCGAATGCTACATTACCGGCATTGCCCATCACTGACGACCGTGTGGCTTGAGCCGCATCAATCCGCGTCATTCGGTTATTGTCATGAAAAGCATCATTCTCTGATGCCGCAAACTGTGGATTGCCTTTGCCGCCCGAAAGGAATGTGCATGACAACACGATCAATGAAGCAGGAAGAAGAACATTGTAAACATCCAATAAAGTATGAAGTTCATTGTTAAATCTTATATAAAACAATGCATAATAAATATACATTATAATTTTTATACCTGAAAATACAATGGTTAATATAGATGAAATTCGAATAAGCCGTTTGTTTCGCGGAGAGAGCAGTAGAGAAACGGCAAAAAAAGCAATCGACAAATAGAACAACAAATCAAAAGAAACCCTTGTAAAGTATCTAATAATCCATATTGAATTTTTAGATGAAACAACATTAAAAATCAATAGCAAAAGATATACGCCGGCTGCTGTTAATAACAGGATAACGGCGCTTTTTTTATTCCCTTCAACTTCATAAATTTTATTCTCATTCAATAGGAAAACGCCGGCTATCAGGATAATTATCAAAGGAATATAGTATAAATACGTTATAAAATAAGGAGAGGTGTAATACACAAGTTTTGACACGACAAGAGAAGATATTCCGGTCAGGATGATGACAGCGGTAGCAAAAATCAAGGCAATTCCCGCGCTTCTTAACCGCGCTTGTTCACCGAATATTTCCGTCGATGTCTTGGGATTGGGGCCATACTCATTTGCTTTATTTTCTCCTTCGGTCAGCAACAACACGAGCAGCCATATTCCGCCGGCAATCGGAATCAATGCAATGAGCATCATCCATCCGCTTTTTCCCAAATCATGCAAACGGCGAACGGAAACCGCCAAACTCGGCAACATCATTAATGCGCCAAAACTTAAATTAATCGCCATCGTTGAAAAAAGAAGTTTTTCCTCAGAATCATACTTAAAAACCAGCGCAACAATAAGCATTAATATAAATGCCCATGCGAAAGAAAAAATCATATTAAACAGAAAGAACATCCAATATTCCTGTCTTCGCGCCCGTCCGCTGAAATCAGCGTAATGTTGTAATACTTTAACAAACCATTTCATAATTTTTATATTTTTTATATTTATTTAACAAAAATTATACAACAAAAATTGCATAATGATTCGGCAAAATTACTACATGATTTTATTTTTGTCAATCACCCAAAAGGGTGAAAATTACACAAATAGTACAAAAAGTAAAGAAAAGGCTGATAGAAACGCTATTCGTCGGAAATTTATTTAAACCTTCTCATAATTAGCATTTTAAGAATTAATATTTAAGGTAACAGAGGGTGTTTATAAGAGATTATCAAACGCAATCAGGGACGATTTTACGAATAATAGTTATTGTACAAAATACACAAAGGTATTTTTCGTTCAAAATGTATTTGTTAAAAAAAAATAAAAAAGGTTAAAAAAATTTTCATATTATCAAAGAAAGTAATAACTTTGTAACCGATTGTTACTAAAAATTTGGAATAACTAACTGTAAAAAATGATTGACACAGTCGTAAAAAGACAAATTAATAAAGAACACTGCTATCATGAAATGGCCGGTTTTGGTCTTGTAATGCTAATTATGCGAATATTCAAGTATAAGTAATGTATAAGTTTTTAATCTTTTAACAATATATGCCTATGTAAAAACAATTTATGAATAAAAAAAGCACGAACAGGATTTTTATAATCCTTTCTTTTTCTTTGTTAAACTATCATTATTATAAAAAAAAATAGAAAAACAAGTATGATTAAATCTATTTCAAGTAAAAAAACGAGTAAATGGAAAAGCGTAACATGTTTATGCGTTTTCCTGTTGACGTTCTGTTCTTCAATGGTTTTTGCCCAGGACATTACTGTTACCGGAATCGTAACAGATGAAACCAACGATCCATTGCCGGGAGTGAGCGTTTTAGTAAAAGGAACAGCGAGAGGAACTATTACCGACGTTGACGGCAGCTACACGCTAAATGCTGTACAGCCCCAAACGGTAATCACCTTTTCGTACATCGGTTTTCTCTCTCAGGAAGTTACGGTTGGCAACCAACGCACAATCAATATTATCATGAGGGAAGATGCGCAAGCGCTGGAAGAAGTAGTCGTCATTGGTTACGGCGTACAAAAGAAAAAATTAGTAACCGGCGCAACTATCAACGTAACGGGTGAAGACCTGCAAAAATTAAACACTACCAGTCCCTTGACCGCTTTGCAAAGCCGGGTGCCGGGTGTGACCATCATCCAAAACAATGGACAACCGGGAGCCGGACACATCGTCAATATTCGCGGTTTGGGAACCAACGGCGAAGCGCGTCCGCTGTATGTTGTGGATGGAATGCCCGCAGGAAACGACGCATTAAGTCACATGGCAGCGTCGGATATCGAATCGATCGACATCCTGAAAGATGCAGCCTCGGCTGCAATCTATGGAGCCAGAGGCGCCAACGGTGTGGTTCTAATCACAACCAAGCAGGGAAAAGCGGGTAAGCCCAAAATCGAATACAATGGCTACTACGGTCAGCAATACATGAGCAAAAAGCCCGACTTACTGACAGCCAAAGAGTACATACTCGTGCAAAACGAACGTAAATTCAATTCCGGCGAGGCTCCCTACGATTGGGCGAATCTTTTGCCCAAAGGAATGTACGACGATGTGATGAACGACAAATGGAAAGGCAGCGACTGGGTAGATGCTTACTACAACAAAGGCGCCGTCACCCAAGGTCATGCGTTTAGTTTGTCCGGCGGAAGCGATGCCTCCAAATTTTCCATGGGATATTCCTTTACCCAACAAGACGGTATTTTTGGAGAAGCCGTTCAGCCGAAATACAACAGACACACTTTCCGCCTCAATAGCGATCATGTATTGTTGAAAGTGAGGGATTTCGAGGCGATCAAAATCGGACAGACTCTCAACTACAGCTACCGCACTAGAAGCGAGATACCGGCGGGGAATATGTATTGGAACGGTTTCACCCACATTCTTCGTGCGAATCCGTTGATGCCTGTTTACAATGAAGAAGGCGGGTATTACGATCAAAACGACAAAAACAGGGACGGATGGAACTTCGAAGGCGCTTTCGGGAACCCGATTGCAAGCGTAGCCTTAAGTTCACAGGGATTGAACCTGTATAAAAATCACGGCATGCGGGCAGGCGCTTACCTGCAAATCCAACCCATCAAGGGTTTGGTGTGGAGGTCGCAATTCGGATACAATATGAGCGCTTATTCAGGCCGCACAATGAGTAAGATGTATTATTTGAGCACCCAGTCCCAAAGGACCTATGAAACGGTCGATCAGAGTCAGAGTGTGGGCTATAACTGGTCGTTGGATAATACATTGACCTATAACACTTTGTTGAATGGCTATCACAATATCACCGCTCAACTCGGACAGTCTGTTGAAAAATCAGGCTTCGGTGAAGATGTATCGGCAGGTAGAAATTTCAGTAATTTTGAAGGCTTGGGTTGGGATTATGCATGGGTCAATAACTACATACCCACCCAGTTCAACGATCGTTGGAACGGTGGAGGCCCCTGGGGCGAATGGGCAGCGGCCTCTTTCTTCGGACGTGTACTGTACAACTATAAAGAAACCTATATGTTGACTGCTCTTCTTCGCTACGAAGGTTCTTCAAATTTCGCGCCCGGAAAACGCTGGGGTGCTTTTCCTTCATTTTCGGCAGGATGGATTGTCAGCAGCGAACCATTTATGGAAGCAGTAAGAGGCACGCTGGATTTCTTGAAATTAACAGCAAGCTGGGGCCAGAATGGGAACCAGGCTATCAGTGGTTTTCAATACATCACGCGGTATAATTTCCCGCGAACGGCGCTCTATTATTTTGGAGAAGACGCCAAAAACACCGAATATTCAGGCGCAGTGCCTGCAAGACTCAAGAATCCGAACATCACTTGGGAAACCCAGCAAATGTTAGACTTGGGATTTGATTCGCGTTTCCTCAACAACCGTTTGGGACTTGGGTTTAACTACTACAACAGAGAAACCAAAGGCTTGTTGCTCGAAGCTCCCATTGCAGGTACCTGGGGAATCGGCGCTCCGACAATCAATGGCGGATCGGTGCGCAACACCGGAACGGAACTCACATTGTCGTGGTTCGACCGCGTGAACGATTTCCACTACAACATCCAAATGAACGGAAGCTACAACAAAAACGAAGTGACAGAAATCGCCAATACGGAACGTATTCTTCACGGTAGTAGCAATGTATTGTCGCAAACCACAGGCGAATTTACCCGTTCGGAGGTAGGAAAGCCTTTCGGATTTTTCTATGGATGGAAAACCGATGGTATTTTCCAAAATCAAGCAGAGGTGGATGCGTATGTGAACGACAAAGGAAATCCGATCATTCCGGGTGCAAAGCCGGGGGACGTCCGGTTTGTCGATCTTAACGGCGACGGTCAAATCAACGATTTGGACAAAACGATGATTGGATCCGGTACGCCTAAATACCATGCAGGGATCAATCTTGGAGCAAACTACAAAGGGTTCGACTTCTCGGTGCAGGCAGCAGGGGCATTCGGATTTCAGATTGCCAAATCCTACCGCAGTTTTGCCGACAACGAAACGGCGAACTACACTACTTCCGTGTTTGAACGTTGGACAGGCGAAGGAACCTCTAACCATTGGCCCCGCTTGACCAATGGAAATCATATCAACTACCAGTATGTTTCCGACATTTTCCTTGAAAAAGGCGATTATCTGAAAATCCAAAGCATTATTTTTGGCTACGATTTCAAAAAACTGCTTCCCACATTACCTTTAGGTCAGCTTCGCCTCTATTTTCAGGCACAGAACCTGTTTACTTTTACGGGTTATTCGGGAATGGATCCGGAAATCGGTTTCGGAGATGGTGTTTCTACGGTGAGAGGTATTGATGTGGGATATTACCCATCGGCAAAAACCTTTTTGTTTGGTATTAGTGCAACATTTTAATACGAAAAATATATGAAAAAAATAATTTATATCATTTTAATTGCATTGGCGCTTCCGGTTTTCAACAGCTGTGAAGATTTTTTAACTACAAAAAGTTATACAACAAAGGATGAGAATTCGTTTCCTATCAGCGAGAAAGATGCCAATCAAATGTTGGTCGGGGTGTATGCCATTCTGAATGTATCGCATGCACAGGGAATCCACACTTGGCATTTTATCTCCGAAGTAGTCAGCGACGACCGTTTTGGCGGCGGAGGGGAAAACGATAAAGCCATGCAGGCAATCAGCCATTTGATGTTTTCCGACATCGACCAATTCAGTGATTTTTGGAACCGGAGATACCAAGGTATTTCCCGTGCCACCTCTGCATTGGATGCCTTGGGAAATATGGAAGACGGCGACTTGAAAAATCAAAAATTGGGCGAAGCCCGCTTTTTGCGCGCCCACTATTATTTTGAATTGGTTCAACTCTTGGGCGATATTCCGTTGATAACGGAACTTCCGGCAGATGTATCGCAAACCGCCGAATCGCCTCCTCAAGTTTCGCAGGAAGAAGTTTTTAGCGCGATAGCGACCGATCTTTGGACGGCTTACAGCACCATGCCGGCGGTGAAGTTCGGCACAGGCTCGATGCCTGTTTCCGGAACAGTCACCAAATGGGCGGCAGCAGGGCTTTTGGCTCGCGTGTATCTGTTCTATACCGGTTTCTATGGAAAAGGATCGCTTCCGATGGAAGGCGGCGATTTGACGACTGCAATGGTCACAGCTGCTTTGGAAGATTGTATGAACAATTCGGGACATGCTTTGCTTCCCGATTACCGCAGCCTTTGGCCCTACTCCAACTCGCTCACCAAAAAGGATTATGAATTTGCCTCAGATGCACCCAACTGGGTAGAAGGCAATAAAAATTCGGAAGTGATTTTTGCCATCAAAATGAATGCATTGGGCGATTGGGGAACCACCGTAGGTTATTCCAATTCCAACGCCCTGTTCTTTGGTATCCGTGACCAAAGCACGGACTATAAAGCCATATTCCCTATGGGACAAGGTTGGGGCGGCGGCCCTGTGAACAGCAAACTGTGGGATCAATGGCCTGTGAATGATATCCGCCGCATGGCTTCTATCTACAACCAGGAGGTTGAGGCAAAAAGTTATAAATGGGGCAACGACTCGCAAATGGAAGAAACGGGAATGTGGCAAAAGAAAGTGATTGCTACCACTGCCTATGGCAAAGGCGGCAATCCTGAAAATTTGTGGAGATCGTTTTGGAGCGCTCCCGAATTCGGAAATCGCCCCGGCGACGATGGTCAATTAGGACATGGCGCCGATTTAATCCAAATTCGTTTTGCCGATGTTTTACTGATGCATTCCGAATTGACAAAAACCACAAGAGGCATCAACGAAGTACGTGCGCGGGCAAAATTGGATCCCATTGGCGCATACAGCGACAATGCTTTGCGCAACGAACGCCGCTATGAGTTGGCATTCGAAGGTTTGCGCTGGGGCGACATACGCCGTTGGGGCATAGCCGGAGATGCATTGAACGCTATCTATGGAACGCCTATCAGAAACAGAGGGCTTACGACCGCTATGAAAGCGCAAGGTCCGGGTCTGAAGGCACGCTATGAAGCCACCAAAGGGTTCTTCAACAAACCCGATAGGGAAATCTCACTGGCTGACGGCGCATTGATACAAAACCCCGGTTGGGGAGCGGAAGCCGTATTTAATGCATGGATAGAATAAACCCTTAATATGAATTATTAAATTAAATAAGAACATATGAAAAAAATAACAGGATTATTTTTAATAGTGGTTGCAGCAATGGCTTTTGTATCTTGCGAACCGGTAGAAAACCGGAATGTAATGAAAGGCACTGTAACCGATGCTGAAATCAGTCAGTATGTGAGTGTAACCAACAAGATTATAAACGGGAAAAAGAGTAACTACCTCATCTTCAAAAGCGAAGGTTTGAATGCCCTGACTTCGTTTAAACACGGCTTGGGAACCTACGTCGGTACCAATGCGGAAGTGCAGGCTTATGTTATCCCCGGCAGCTTTGATGTTGTTGTTACCGTATTGAACCCCGACGGTAGTTCAGTACTCAAAACATACCCGGTCATTGTGGAAGAAACATTCGATGTAGCACCGGAATGGGCTATTCTCTGCGGAACCGGCGAGAAAGCATGGACATGGTCGTTGGATGAATCAACAGAACCCTACGGCATGGGTGATGCAACGGCAGCCGGTCCCGACTGGTGGTGTCCCGATATTAAAGGCAATATCGAAGGCCCCGGCGCCAGCATGACATTTGCGGTGGAAGGCGCTGCATTCATAAAGAATAAAACCGATGGTAGCGAGGACAGAGGTATTTTTGGTTTCGACATGAGTAAAACATTTCCAAACTTCAGCAGCCGGTCAATGGGTCAGCTGACTACCAGCATACCCGTCCTTGTCGGTCAAACAACCGGCGCTAATACCGGTCGCGGTCCCAGTGGAAAAGATGTCTTGGTATATGAAATCATCAAACTGACCAACGACAGACTCTTCCTTATGCAATTAGAGTCAAGTGCGGCTCCCGACATCGAAGGTTGGGGTCAAGCCACCTGGTGGATGTTTAAAGCGAAATAAGCGCGCTTTAGATATTAGATATTAGACGCAAGACACGAGATATTAGTCTTAAGACTTAATACTTGTGTCTTGTGTCTTTTTTTCTTGTATCTATTGTCTTATCTGCAAAATGGATCAGCCGTAAAATCCTGTGTTTGTCTGAAAGAATTAATTTTGTCATTTCTAAATAAATCTGCTTTATGTGAATCTCTCGTAAAAGATGGATAAAACAGGCACGTAGTGTCTATGCATTTATAGCCGTGTGCGACAGCGCACGGGGAGAGATGATGCACCCACCATGCGCCGCGTAGCGGTGCTGTCATTCAATCCATTCAAACAAATATTGTGCATCATATTCGATTTCAAATTTTTCCAAAAAAGACATATATTCTTCCCTAAATGTTTGTTTCTTATGATGTTCTGGCTGTTTCGCAATGTAATTGGAAACAATATTTATTTGTGAGTGAGAACAAGTAAATACCCCATAGCCGTCTTGCCAATTAAAATGAAATCGCATTAATCTTTGTTTATTAATGAATTTGGAAGAAACTGACTTGATGTCTCTTACCAAATCGGAAATAGAAATGGAAGGACGAACTCCTGCGAGAATATGTGTGTGGTCGGGGTTACAATGTAATATGAATTGATGAAATACCCAAATGCATCACCGCTACGCGGCGAATGGCTGTGGGTAATCATATCCCCGTGCGCTGTCGCACACGTCTATAAACGCATAGACACTACGTGCCTGTGAACTAAACACAGGATTTTACTACTACACAAACCCTTGACCTCATTAACCTCATTAGCATTTAATAAATTTAAGGCAAAAAAGTGCGTAAAACGGGATAGATTTTATGTTGTTCTCAAAGCCGAAGTTTTTTTGCGATATTCTTATGGAATAAGGACAATTATATCTTTTTACAAAATTGGACAGACTGATTGCACGGCTTCGCTTTCCTTTTTTCACTTCTATCGGAACGATATGAACACCGTCTTGAACCACAAAATCGACTTCGGCAGTGTCGCCGCTTTCACCGATGAATGTCCTACTCAAATTACCCTTATTGTACTTTGTACAATAAGGTATGGCAATGCCCTCAAACCGACGACGAATCGAATACGATTATGGTAATGGTTAAAAAAATAGTCAAGAAACCGGTTGGGCGTTCTTTTCGTTCAATTTTTTTTTGAAAATATAAAAGCTTTTATTACCTTTGTTCCATAAAATATCTTCGATATGATTGTAGATTTTAAATTGAAAATATGCTATTTCTCGGTTGTTTTGTTTTTATCCGCTTGTGGGAATAGGTCCTCAGTAATCGAAGGTACGCTCCCAAGTGATAACTACGACGGACAGACGGTTTATTGGGTGCCAATAGAGGGAGAACATCCCAAACCGGTTGATTCTACGCACATACAAAACAATACGTTCCGGCTTGTTGTTTCTGCTCGTAACCTGAACAAGATGGGTGTTGTGAGGCTAAAACCCCAATTACGTATAGAAATACAGGAAATTCTCGTTTTCACAGAACCCGGAACGGTCAGGGTAGCGCTCAATAATGTGAGCAATTCCTCCGGTACGCCCTTGAATGATGCGCTCCAAAATTGGAAAAACAAAAAACGAACCTATGACATGGAAATATTCGCTTTAAACAAAAAACGAATGTCTGCCGATTCGGAGAATGAAATCGAAATAAAAGAAGCCATCGAAAACACCTCTGCCGCTTATCGAGATTATGTTTACGAAACCATTGTTGATAATAAAGACAACGAAGTTGGAAAATTCATCTATTCATTCTGCAAATCGTCGCTCACTCCGGAACAAACGCAATTAATTGATAAATTGATAATGTAGTAATTAACAATTTTTACCCGTCTATGTGCAATGTAAAAAAAAATCATCTAATTTTGCCTTTGAAATATAACATAATTATTATAACATTTAAATTAATTAATACATGAAAAAGAATCTGCTATTCATTGCCATTGCATTGCTTCCCTTATTGGGCACAGCACAGAATGATGCTTTTCGTAATCCCAACTTACCGGAAGAAGAGCGTATTACTTCCTTTCTAAAGGAATTAACGATTGAAGAGAAAATTGCGTGTTTTTCTACACGCCCTATTCTTCCTCGATTGGCTATTCGCACTACCCGGTTCACCGAAGGCCTGCACGGTTATGCGCATAGCGGCCCTGCCAACTGGGCTGTACAGGGCGCCGGACGTGCTGCAACAACCTGTTGGCCTCAAGCTTTTGGTTTGGGACAAACCTGGGATCTTGCACTGATTGAAAAAGTGGCTTCATTGCAAGCCGACGAACACCGTTATCTTGCTCAAAGTCCTAAATATAACTATTCCGGAGGAATCATCGTACTTGCTCCGAACGCCGATCTTTCACGCGACCCGAGATGGGGACGCACCGAAGAAGCCTTCGGCGAAGACGCTTATCATGTTTCACGCATGACGGTGGCATATGTGAAAGGTCTGCAGGGCGATCATCCCAAATATTGGAAAACGGCTTCGCTTATGAAGCATTTTTTAGCCAACAGCAATGAAAACAACCGCTTCTTCAATTCGTCCAACTTCGACGACCGGCTGTTTCGTGAATATTATTCCTATGGTTTTTACAGAGGAGTTGTCGAAGCCGGCTCGAGGGCTTATATGGCTGCATATAATGCCTATAACGGTATTCCTGCGCACGTGCATCCCGTGTTGAAAGCCATTACTGTGAATGAATGGGGACAAAACGGCATCATCTGCACCGATGGCGGCGGACTTGAACACTTGGTAAGCAGCCATAAGTTATTCCCCAATCTCGAAACAGCCGTAGCCGCCTGTATCAAAGCGGGCATCAATGTGATTCTCGATGGCATCCATGCGCCGGCCATCCGCAAAGCGCTGGATGAAAAATTGGTGACCGAAGCAGAAATAGATGAAGTTCTTCGCGGCGTAGTCCGTGTTTGGATACGGTTGGGCTTACTCGACAATTCATCCGATAACCCCTACTCATCCATTGGCGTTACCGACAGAATCGATCCGTGGAGCAAGCCGGAAGTACACAATTTTGTTCGTGAAGTAACTGCCAAATCGGTTGTGTTGCTCAAAAACGACAAAAAACTCTTGCCGATAAGCAACAACGTGAAAAAAATAGCCGTTCTTGGCCCTCGTGCCAATGAAGTCATCAGCGATTGGTATGGAGGAACGCCTCCTTATGCTGTTTCTGCTGTGGAAGGTATTCGCAATGCCTTTGGCAATCAGGCGGAAATAGTCTTTGCCAAATCAAACAAAGCCGATTCTGCCGTCATTTTGGCGAAAGAAGCAGACATCGCTATCGTATGCGTGGGCAATCATCCGATCAGCTACAATGCGCCTTGGGGAAGAAATTATGTACCCAGCGACGGTCGCGAGGAGGTTGATCGCGAGGCGCTTTCACTCGAACAGGAAGACTTGGTGAAATTGGTGCATGCCGCCAATCCCAATACCATTATGGTGCTTATTTCCAGTTTCCCATACACCATCAACTGGTCGGTTGCCAATCTGCCTGCCATTGTTCATATAGTGCAATCAAGTCAGGAACTCGGTAACGGACTTGCCGATGTGCTGACCGGCAAAGTAAATCCCGCCGGTCGCCTTGTGCATGCATGGCCTGCCTCTATTGCCGATTTACTGCCTATTTTAGAATACGACATCCGGAAAGGGAAAACGTATATGTATATGAAAGAAAAACCTTTGTTTCCTTTCGGATACGGATTGAGTTATACCACTTTTAGATACAGCAACTTAAAACTTGAGCAGCAACGGATAACTTCCGGCCAAAAAGTCAATCTTTCTGTTGATATTACAAATACGGGCGGATTTGACGGTGAGGAAGTAGTTCAGTTGTATGTGTCTTTCCCCGACAGTAAAGTATCCCGTCCGGCAATCGCCTTGAAGGGATTTGAACGCGTGATGGTCAAGAAAGGAGCAACGGTTACCGTCACTTTGCCGCTTGATGCCGATGAATTGGCTTATTGGAACGTCGATCGGCATGCATTTGTGCTCGAACCGGGCAGGGTGCAACTGCTCGTAGGCGCTTCTTCTGCCGATATCCGGCTTAGAACAACTATTCTATGTAACTAATTAATAGTTAAAATATATACCCATGAAAAGACGCGATTTTATTACAAAGAGCATAGGCGCCGGAGTAGCTGCCGGTGCGGGTTTTCCCTTATTGGCACATCAGGTAGAAGGCTATGCAGGCAATATGGATGTGAAACAGGCCGATGCCGGTTCGTTATTGAAAGCCCCAAATGCACCTAAGGGAAAGATGAAAGTAGGCTTGTATTCAATTACTTATTTAGGATGTTGGTATAAAGATCGTCCGCTCACCTGGCAAGAAGTGCTTCAGCGGGCAAAAGACTTTGGATTCGACGGCGTTGAATTTGATGCAAAACGCCCTCACGCCAACCCTATGGACTGGGATAAAGACACACGGAAAGCGGTTGTAAACCGCGCCGGAGAATTAGGATTAGACCTTCCCGCTTTGGCGGCAAATAATAATTTCGCATGTCCTACCCCCGAAAATCGTGAAGCGGAATTGTTGATGGTGAGAGAACAGATAAAATTAGCTGCCGACTTGGGATGTAAAGTACTGCGGGTTTTTGCTGCCTGGCCGGGTATTACGTTTAGAGATGGTTGGGCTAATTATGATGAACCGCGTAAACAATGGGATGCTTGTTGGCCGGGTATTCCCAAACTGATCCGTTGGAATCACATGCTCGAATGTATGAAAGAAGCCGCCAAAATAGCAGAAGACCATGGAGTTGTCCTTGCTTTGCAAAATCACGCTCCTTTGGTTGCTACTTGGCGGGATTGTTATAAAGTGATTCAGTCGGTCGATTCTCCCAATCTTAAAATCTGTTTCGACCTTCCGCCTTCCGAAGATAATAAGGAAAACATCACAACAGCCGTAAACACCATTGGACATTTAGATGTTCATTTTCATTACAATGGTGAATTCAACAGGAAACCTGATGGAAAACTTGAAGTAATACCTTCATTCGGATACCCCACAATCTACAATTATGCACATCTTATCAATGAATTGGCGCGTATCGGCTATGACGGATATTTGTGTTGGGAGTTTTGTCATTGTGCCATTGACGAAAACGGGAATCCGGGTACTCTTAAAATGGTTGATGCTCAGACCAAAATGGCTTTGGAGTATATGCGCGGTTTGGTTGCAGATGCCGAAAAAATCACATAGAAATGAAAAGTAGATTATTAACAACAGGACTGAAATATGCAACAGGATTGCTATTGATAACGGCTTGTTTTCTGTACTTCCGGTACGTCGTCCCCTATCGCGTATGTTTCAAGGAGCAAATACAGTTGTTTGTATTCGGTTCGTCTTATATTTTCTCCTATTTCTCCAAACCGGCAGCGCTTGCATGTCTAATTGGCGACTTCCTTACGCAATTCCTCTATTTCAAAACAGGAGCCGCAACAGTCGTCACTTTGCTTCTCATCATAGAGTGGCGGTTGGTTTATATGACTTTAAGACGTTTTCAAATAAAGCAAAATGTTTTGCTTTGGAGTTTACTTCCGGTGATCGTCGAATGTTTTTCTATTCCCGAAATTTTCTTTCCGCTTGCTTTACCGGTTTCGTTCATTTTAACATTGCTAACATTTGTTCTCTATACAAAAATCAATGCAAGAGCATCAATGATCGCCGGCATAATGCTGGTTCCTGTTCTTTATATTTTTGCAGGATTTACCGCTTTTTTGTTCCTTTTCCTTGCCATTTTATATGACATACATTGCAGACAACGACGGTTTATTTATTGGGCAATACTCACCGGACTTGCGATTGCCCTGCCTGTTATTTTCAGACATATCTTTCTGCTGACGCTTAAGCAGGCTTATTTTTATCCATATTCAGGCTTCATGGAAGCGCCGGGCCCTGTTTTCATGGCTTTGATTGTATTCTGGGATGCTGTTTTCGGAAATTTATTTACTATAGATCCCACAACTGCGAAAAATGCAACCCGTCGTTTTTATCAGGCAATCGCGGTTGCTGTACCGGTTTTATTAATAATCGGCGGATATAACCTAAATAAGGACGACCCGCAGGAAAATCTTTCCGGAATGATGATTGAAGCCAACCACGAGAATTGGGATAAGGTACTGGATATTGCCGAAAAGACTGAAATGAATAGTCTAATCGCTGCTTGTTATACCAATATTGCCCTGTCGAATAAATCCCTTTTGGGCGACCGGTTGATGGATTTTTATCAGCCGTTTGCTAATGGCTTAATTCCGGGTGTTTATGGCAGGGATTGGGCTACCATTTTTGCAAGTTGCGACGCCTATCATCATATTGGAGATATGGATATGGCGCAGCATGCCGCAATGGTCGGCATGATATCTTCTCCCAATCAACGCAGCGTCAGGATGGTGGAACGATTGGCTGAAATCAATCAGGCAACCGGCGATATGCCGGCAGCAGCAAAGTATTTGCGCATACTCGAATCCACCCTGTTTCATAAGAGAGGAGAGGAAGCAGTTAAAAATCAGCCGATTCAAGATTTTTTCAAGGAAGATATTCTGAGAAAATCAACCGACATCAAGGCTTCGCTTGAATTATTGACGGAAAGTAATCCCGACAATCTGCCGGCGGTAAACTATTTGTTGTGTTACTATTTGCTCACAAAGGATATTCCCGCTTTTTTCGAGGCTTATACAAACTATGGCAAAGAAAAATATGTGATGGCGCCGAAAGTTTATGCGGAAGCATTGCTGATCTATTTTGCGGCAGTGAAAAGTCCGGTTGAGGAATTGGCAGCGTATGGGATTCATCCTGAAATCATACAAGCATTTACCGAATATACGCGGTTATATGAAAAATCCGAAGGTAAATTAGCCCCTGTGCAGGAAAAATTTCCGAACACATATTGGCTGTTTTATCATTTTGCAAGTAAAGATAACTGAGTAACCAAATGAATAAAATACGGTTTTATAATATATTTTTATGGTTGGTGTTAATTCCGCTTTTTTATGCCTGCGAAGATAAAACTCGTTCAATTTCCATGAGTGAATTTCCTCCGCTTTATCCCGACTACGTGAATATTACAGTACCGTATAATATTGCCCCCCTGAATTTTGCCGTTCGCGGCGCTCAAGGCATTGAAGCGACGCTCAAAGGACATTCTGAAAGCCTCCGCTTCAAAGGGAACCGAAAAATCCGGTTTCCGGAGAGGCAATGGAAAAAGTTTCTCCAAGCCGAGATGGGAAAAACGGTTTCTGTGACAGTCAAAGCAAAAATCGATGGAAATTGGATGGAATATCAACCTTTTGAATGGTTGATTTCGGAACATGAAATCGATTCTTACTTGACTTACCGCCTGATTGATCCGGCTTATGAAGTATGGAACAAGATACAACTCTGTGAGAGAAACATAGAGAATTTTTCGGTAAGGGTTTTCGCCGACAATGGCATGAAGGATAGAGCCTGTATGAACTGCCACATTTCGGGCAATCAAAATCCGCAGCTCTCTTTTTTCCACATACGCGGCGAAAAAGGAGGAACGCTGTTGAACAAAGACGGACAGTTGCGAAAAATCAATATGCGCACCGATGAGATGTTTGCTCCTGCCGCCTACGGCAATCTACATCCTTCGGGACGATACGGGGTGTTCTCGACCAATGTGGTTGTTCCCGAATTTCATACCCTTTCGTCCACTAAATTGGAAGTATTCGACACCGCTTCGGATTTGCTTGTTATCGACTTAGACAACAACCGTATGATCAGTTCCCCGCTCATCAGCGGAGATGAAAGATTGGAAACATTTCCATGCTTTTCTGCCGACGGCAACCGCATCTATTTCTGCGTAGCCCCTGCCCTACCCCTGCCCGACGAAATACGACATTTGAAGTATAGCCTGTGCGCCATAGATTTTGATGCGGAAAAAGGAGTATTCGGAAATCACTTGGATACCTTGGCGGATATGTCCGGAGCTGAAGCAAAATCGGTTTCCTTTCCTCGACCATCGCCCAACGGACGTTTTCTGCTGTATTGCGTTTCGGACTATGGCACTTTCCCCATTTGGCACCGCGAAACCGATTTGGTAATGATGGATTTGCAAACTATGAAAACCATCCCGATGGATCTTGTAAACAGCGATTATTCGGACACATATCATTCTTGGTCGTCCAATAGCCGATGGTTTGTTTTTGCAAGCAAACGCGACGATGGATGGTATGGAAAGCCCTATTTTGTTTATGTCGATGAGGATGGAAAAACACATAAACCTTTCGTCCTTCCGCAACGCGACCCTTTTTTATACGACTATACATTAAAATCGTATAATATTCCCGAATTGATGCACGGAAAACTGCCTTTCTCCATTTCCGATGTAGAAAAAATGTATTGGAAGGGGCATTTGGAAACAATTCAATGAAACGATTAATAATATGCAAAAGAAATATTACTTAAATTTCGTCTTGCCAACTGTTTACGCTCTATGCGTACTCCTTTTTTTCCGGCGATTCTTTCCCCATCATCTCCATTTCCACGAACAATTTCAGTTATTTCTATTTACAAAAAACTACTTTATCGAAACCTGTTCGCATCCGGGAGGTTTCAGTAATTATCTTGGACGGTTTTTCACGCAGTTCTACCTGTTTTCCTTTGTTGGCGCTTTGTTGGTAAGTTGTTTCCTGACAGGTATTCAACAGTTGGTATATGCCATTGTCCGGCGGTTTCGCAAGGACAAAAACAATTCGCCTTTTCAATCATTCGGACTGTTTCTCAGTTTTCTGCCGTCGTTGTTTTACTGGTATTTATTTTGTGATGAAAACGCACAAACCGGAGGTATTATCGCACTGCTGCTTACTCTGATTGTAACGCTTATCGGCACTCTGCCCAAATCCTCCGTCAATCGTTATATTTACCTTTTTATCAGTATTCCCATCCTTTATTGGCTTGCCGGAGGAACGGTGATTTTGTGCGTATTGTTGTTGATTGGATACGAATGGTATGGTCACCCGTCACCCGTCGCCCGTCACTCGTTACTTTCTCTTGCTGCCATCGGCCTTGCAATCCTACTTCCTTTCATCGCCAAACACTTTATGGCGCAATATCCGTTGAGCCGCTATTGGTGGGGAGTCGATTACGTTCATTTCATAAATTATTCGCCCCATATGATTGCCTATCTTTGGCTATTGATTCTTCTTGTAGTTGCGGCGGCTGTGTTTCTTCCGGTCGTCAAAATAAAAAAGACATACATAAGCGGATCTGTCCAAACGCTTGCTTTGCTGCTGATCATTTATATCCTTATTCTGAAAATTGCCTATCCGCAACACCTTTGGAAAGAAGAAGTCATGGCTTATGATTATCATTGCAGGATGCGGAATTGGGACAAAGTCATAGAAGCAGCCGACCGGAAGCCGCCGACTATTCCCATGACGGTGGCTTGCCTTAATTTGGCTTTATATAAAACCGGACAACTGCCTGATAGAATGTTTGCGTATTTTCAAAATGGCCCCGAAGGACTACTTCCCACTTTCCAACGCGATTTCATGATTCCTACGGTAGCAGGCGAGCCTTACTATCATTTGGGATTTGTCAATACCGCACAACGCTTCGCTTTCGAAGCAATGGAAGCGCTCCCTGATTATCAGAAAAGTGTGCGCTCCATCAAGCGTTTGGCTGAAACAAATCTGATTAATGGTTATTACGAGGCTTCTTCAAAGTATTTGCATCTTCTTGAAAATACACTTTTTTACAGGAATTGGGCAAAAGATGCCCGCAGGTTTCTCGGCGATGAATCCGCAATAAATGCACATTCCGAGTGGGGCGAAATACGCCGCTTCCAAACCCTGCAAGACTTCCTTTTCAGCACTGAAGAGAAAGATGGAATGCTTGGCATTTTCTTCCAGCAACAACGCGATAACCGTATGGCTTATGAATATCTGTTGGCTTATACCCTGTTAACGAAAAATATTCAGAAATTCCCCGCTTATTTCATGATGGAAAAAGATTTCAGCTATCCCGAAATTCCCAAATCCTATCAGGAAGCCTTGGTTTATATTTGGGGATTAAACCACGACGACTTTTCAGACATTCCCTTTCCTGTCAACGAGTCAATAATACAGGCAGCCAATATGTATGCCAACACCTATACATCCTCGCAATCGCCGGAACCGGTGCTGCGAAAATATTTTTCAAAAACGTTTTGGTACTATCTGCATTTCAGGGATTATACCCGGCAGGAAACAGAAGTAGTGCTGCAATATTAAAGATATGTAAATATGAAAAATAATATCATCCTCATCCTGATCGGTTTCACAGTTCTATTGTGTCATTCCTCCTGTAAGGAAAACATCTCCGATCCGGAAATAGAATCGGTTGCGCCGAAAATTTTTCCTGATTATACGGAAGTAACCATACCTGCAACCATTGCTCCGATGAACTTTTCATATACGGGAGCATACGATAGACTTCATCTTCGGGCAGAAGGCGGAAAAAGCGGTTCGTTGGAACTGCAAACCACCGGCATCATTGCATTTCCCGAAAAAAAGTGGAAACAATTACTCGCAGACAACACCGGAGATAAAATCAGTTTCACCCTGTCGGTAAAATCGGAGGGGCATTGGAAACAATACGCTCCATTCTCGATGTATATCAGTTCATATCCGATCGACCACGGACTCGCCTACCGGCTGATTGCCCCCGGTTATGAAGTGTATAGCAAAATGGGGATTTATCAACGCGACCTTTCCAACTTCCGCCAGCGTCCGGTAATAGAAAATACGGTTATCCCCGGTAGTTGCATCAACTGCCACTCGTTCAATCAAACTCAACCGCAAGAAATGAGCCTTCACATACGCGGCGCCAATGGGGGAACAATTGTGAGAAACCATGAAACCCAAAAAATCTTGGATACCAAAACCGATGAAACCATTTCTGCTTGCGTATATCCTTATTGGCATCCTTCGGGAAATTTCATCGCGTATTCGGTGAATAAAACCCAGCAGGCTTTTCATTCCTCAAGGGAAAAATTAATCGAAGTACTCGACCTTGCCTCCGATATTGTCATTTACGACCTCAAAACCAATGAACTTTTAACAAGCGACCTGCTGACTACCGCCAATTACGAAACTTTTCCGGTCTTTTCTCCCGACGGAAAAACCCTGTATTTCTGTTGTGCTTCCGAGCAAAAACTCCCCAACGACTACCAAGAGATAAGATACAACCTGTGCAGTATTCCTTTCGATGCCGCAACCCGCACATTCGGCTCGAAAATAGATACGCTTATTTTAGCAGATATCGACGGTAGAAGCGTTTCATTCCCCAAACCATCTTTCGACGGAAAATTCATCATGTACACCCTTTTGAATTACGGCAACTTCGGAATATGGCATCCGGAAGCCGATCTGTATGTTTTGAATTTGGAAGACCATTCGACACATGCATTAACGGAAGCCAACAGCCCGTTTGCCGAAAGTTATCACAACTGGAGCAGCAACTCACGCTGGTTCGTTTTTGGCAGCAGACGGATCGACGGGATTTATACCCGTCCCTATATCGCTGCCATTGACGAAAACGGACAGGCAAGCAAACCTTTTCTCCTCCCGCAAAAGACGCCGGACGCCTATCTCGAATCTTTGTATTCATACAATATTCCCGAATTTATCAATGCACCTGTTGAATTTGACGCCAACGGTATTGCAAAAAAAATGCTCACTAAGGGAAGGGATAAAGTGAAGTATAACAAGACAGTAAACAGATGAGTGAAAGGCAACTACCCTTATTGTACAAAGTACAATAAGTCCCCACCGGTATTCGACCTCGAATGAGGTCGAATATGATGGTAACTGATTGTCAATTATTTGCAATATATTTCATAATCCGCTCTTCCGTAAATCCGGTCAGAAAAATGATGTCTTCAACAGGCATATTCCTTTGAAGGCATCTTTGAAGTACTTTTTCCCATGCTTTTTCTCGTGCTTCCTCCCGTGCCAAATCTACGGCAGAACGAACATCGGCATATTCCAAAATGCTTTTCCTGTAAGTTTCCATATCTTCTCGTTTTAATCGTTGTATCTCTGCTATCTCAAATATTTTTTCAAAAACTTTACCCTGCAACGAAACAGGGCGGTCATCCAATTCCGACAGGTTCTTTAATACATACAACCATTTGTCGGTGTTTGTTTCCAATTCTGCCTCCGCCTTCTTGAACTTCGGTAATTCTACAAACACAAAGTTCAATTTCTTTGAGAATATGGTTTGGGTATTCTCTCTGACGAGATGTACCCGCTCAATCACGCTGTCACGATCTTCTTCCGTTTCGTCGAAAAGGACGAAATCCAACACAGCCACCAAATAGACTGCTTTCAATCGGAAGTTCCAAATCCCTTTCGGCGCTTGATGCTGTACCGGCAGGGAGGCGTAGAAAATGCTTCGTTCCCGAAAATACGGCTGCTTCGCTTTCTGCATCTCTACAATGAAATACTCGCCTCTCTCGTTGGTGCAGAAAATATCGAAAACTGCTTTTCTGTCAACCTCCGTGCGTCCAAACTGCTCAGGCGGAAGATACTGAATATCCGTAATCAAACCTTCTTCCCTGATAATTCCATTGAGGAAGTCAATTAACAACTCTTTACAGGGCTCTTCCCCGAATAACTTGTGGAATCCGAAATCCGTCAATGGATTCAGATACCTTGGATTAAAAATAAAATTGTTCATAATTAAAATTTTGGTTTAGTTAAAAAAACTGTAATTTTCGTTATGCAAAGATAATAAAAAAAAATGAAATCAAAACATAATTACAGAATTTTCAGAATTGACAGGGGTGAAATAATTAAGAGTAGGGCTTTCATCAATGAATGTCCTACCCAAACTACCCTTATTGTACTTTGTACAATAAGGTATGGCACGGGAATCAGAAAAGAAAGTCGTTATATGGAAAGCGTTGGACGTGAATTTCCTTGACTTTCTGATACAATAACGATCTCAGTTCTTCGATGTTATGCTTTTCCTTTGCGGAAATAAATACGCAATTTTCGTGAAGTTTACCCATCCATGTTTGTTTCAATTCGTCCAACGAAATATTTTCTTTGGTTGGCGGAGTTAAATCGTCGGATTCTTTTTCAATATAAGAAAAAGCATCTATTTTATTAAATACGATCAGAAATGGTTTTTCCTCTTTGGTGATGTCGTTCAAAGTTTGGGTAACCACCCCGATATGCTCCTCAAATGCGGGGTGAGCAATATCGACTACATGTATCAATAAATCTGCTTCTCTCACTTCATCCAAGGTTGATTTGAACGATTCGATCAGTTCGGTGGGCAGTTTACGAATAAATCCTACGGTATCCGACAGTAGGAAAGCCAGATTATCGATAGTTACCTTGCGCACTGTGGTATCCAAGGTCGCAAACAATTTATCTTCGGCAAAAACCTCCGATTTACTCAACAGATTCATCAGTGTCGATTTTCCGACATTGGTATATCCCACCAAAGCCGCTCGCACCATTTTTCCACGGTTTTGCCGTTGTGTGGATTTTTGCCGGTCGATTTCTTTCAAGTCGTTTTTAAGTTTGGAAATTTTATTTAAGATAATCCGGCGGTCGGTTTCCAACTGGGTTTCTCCCGGCCCGCGCATTCTGAATCCGCCGCTTCCTCCTCCGCTTTGCCGTTCCAAGTGCGTCCAAAGCCGTTTCAAACGAGGCAACATATAGTTGTATTGCGCCAACTCAACTTGCGCCTTGGCATGTGCCGTTTGGGCACGGGCAGCAAATATATCAAGAATCAGGCTTGTACGATCCATAATTCTGACTTTCAATGCTGCTTCTAAATTTCGCAACTGTTTGGGACTCAGTTCATCATCGAAAATCACCAAACTGATTGCATTTTCCTCGTCTTCCGTATATGCTTTAATTTCCTGTAATTTACCCGAACCGATGAACGAAACCGAATGAGGGGTATTCAAGCGTTGCGTGAAACGCTTGACCGCTTTTATCCCTGCAGTAGTTGCCAAAAAGTCCAATTCATCTAAGTATTCCTTAATTTTCGCCTCGTTTTGTTCAGGGGTAATCAGACCAACCAAAACTGCATTTTCGGTTTCCGTATGTGTGATTATAAAATCTTTCATAATGTATTTTAAAAATAATTGGGGCAAAGATACTATTTTTCAATAAATAATTGTAATTTTGCTTTTTTAGAAATTAGAATATGAAGACTATTCGCTCACTTATCTTACTATTTGCGCTGTTTCCGGCCGCTTTGGCTATCTCGCAAGTCAGCCATGGAGGACTGCCCCATTTTCTTCAGCAGCCTTCGCTTTTAAGAGTTGCTTCTAATCCGTTTTTCATTGAAATGCCTTCTTTTGATTTGGATTCAATACTAATGGAAGATGCTATGAATGAAAGAAATATGAGTAACAGTTACCGGTTTGCACATAAATTCTATACCCATATTGACAGTAAGGATGCCGCTCAAACAATTTTGCCGGACGGAACGACTGTTAAACAAATTGGGATTCGTTCGGCAGGCGCTTTTTCCATTAATTTGATTTTCCGCGATTTTGAAATCCCTCCCGGTGGTAAACTGTTCATATATAGCGCCGACCATTCACATGTGATAGGAAGTTTCGACCATCGCAATAACTCTCCCGACAAGATATTTCCCACACAGCCCGTAGCCGGCGAGTCGATTATTGTTGAGTATTCGGAGCCGGCAGACGTTCCTTTTACCGGTCATTTCACAATAGCAGAGGTGAATCACGACTACCGCGATGTATTTAGAGTAGAACCAAATCCGGATTATGAAACTTACGATTGCATGCCGGATGTAAATTGCAATGATGCGATAGAAGATATCGGCCGTTCAACCGTTTTATTAATTATCTCAGGAAGATACTTATGTACAGGTGTTTTGCTTAACAACACCTCTGACGATAGAAAACATTACTTGCTAACCGCTACTCATTGCTTGTGCCACGATAAATATTATCCGAAAAATATGGACTTTTACAACGGGGAAGCGGCTACTATTATCGCTTTTTTCAATTATAACCGTCCGGCTTGTGATGCCAATATAAAAATGAAAGGGACCGAAGAAATGAGTATCGAGGGTGCAACTTCAAAAGTGATTCTTGAAAATAGGGACATTGCTTTATTGGAATTGAAAGAAATTCCGGATTATTACAATGCTTTCTATGCCGGATGGAACAGAGATACTTTAGAAATCAATAAAAAAGGGAAGAACCATATCAACATACATCACCCCAGCGGTGCGGTAAAAAAATACGGGGAAACGAAAGATGATCTCAAGGTTGTCACGCTTCCTCAGGATAATTTTTGGGCGGCGAATTCTTTTTGGGAAGTAACTACCCCATGGACAAGAGGTTCTACTCACGCCGGCTCTTCAGGGTCGCCCTTGTTTGGAGAAGATCATCTCGTTATCGGGGGACTATATGGAGGGGAGTCATATTGTCCGCCCAAAGAAAGTCCGCATCCGGATTGGTTTTCAATTCTGGGTAAAGGTTGGGAAACCAATGGTTTGGGAGGACAATTAAAATCCTATTTAGATCCAAAGAACACCAATCGCATGAATTACCCCGGTTTGGAACCAAACAAGGCAAATCCGATAGTTCGCTTGAACAATGCCAAATATTCCAAAGGCGACGTTTTGATTAAAAGCGAATTAGCATCACCCAATAAAGGTTTTGTTTTTGGGAACAGCAACCTGCAAACCCGCGAATTTGCCGAAGAATATACACTAAAAGATTTTGCTTTATCAAATACCGTAGAAATATTCGGCGTTTACTTGTTGCTTCCGGATATGCCTTTCAATAGCACAACAGGCGTAACTGTTTCCATTTATACAGGCGATGCCGCCCCTGAAACACAAATAGTTTATACCCAATTTATTCCTCGATACCGAAATTATACATCTTCTTCCGGCTTTCATTGGGCTAATAAAAGTATAAATACTGTTCCGACCGAAACATTCGTTAAATTTGACAAACCGGTGGTAGTAACCAATAAATTTTACGTTTCATACAAAATTAACTATTCTACTTCCGCCCAATTTTGTGTATATAATACGAAATTTCAAAATGCAAATACGGCAAATAAAGCTTGGTTAAAGCATGATACAAAAGGATGGGTGAAAGCCGATGCATACGAATATGGTTCCATGAAAACCTCTTTGGCTATTCATCCCTTAGTGAGAAATACGAAAACGGTCTATATCGAACCTAATCCGGAAAGGGAAGCCGGTGTTTATTTCGAACGTTCGGAAAGGGTATTGACTTTAAAAGATCCCTTAAATAAACAGGGTGAGATAGCCGTTTATTCAATCGGCGGTCTGTTATTGGAAAAAATACGGATTCAACCGGATCAAACATCGTTCGTTCTCGGTGAACAACCCAAAGGAACGGTTGGAATCGTTAAAATTACAAGCGATTATTTTTCATTAACAGAAAAAATTATGTATTAACTGTAAATTTATGTTTTTTTTCTTTATTTATTGCTTTTATCGCCGTATATTTGCATCTACTTTGTAATACTATAAAATATTAATTTTTAATTTTTAATTTCATTTATCAAATTATGAACAAAAGAATCCTTCTACCCGCTCTACTTCTGATAGTTGTTGCGGTTTTCTTCAACGCCTGCTCATCTAAGCTTAAACCGTTGTCTGCTAATTACATTAAATCCGATCCACAACCTTTGGAAATGACTGCAGGAAAAGTTCCGGTAACAATTAGCGCTGCCTTTCCCCCCGATTGGTTTGCCAAAAATGCTACTGTATTGGTTATCCCCGTACTTCGTTACACCGGCGGAGAATCGTGGGGAACATCCTACACTTTCCAAGGTGAAAAAGTGGCCGGAAACGGACAAGTAATCTCTCAAAAATCAGGCGCTAATGTAACTATGACTTCCAATTTTGACTATATACCGGCCATGAGAAATTCAGAACTTTATCTTACATTCACCGCCAAATTGGGGAACAAGGAAGTTGCACTTCCGGATGTTAAGATAGGTGATGGCGTATTGGCGACTGCTTCATTTTTGGATGCAGGTTCGGAAATTCCGGCATTAGCTCCCGATAAATTCCAGCGGATCATAAAAGAAGCTTATGATACCGACATTATGTTTCTTATCCAACAAGCGGAACTTCGCTCTACCGAGTTAAGAAAATCATCATTGACGGATTGGAAAAATGTGGTTGCCAATGCAAGCCAATCTCCCAATCAAAATGTAAATGTTGAAATTTCAGCCTACGCTTCTCCGGATGGTGGTTTGGAATTAAATGAGAAATTAGCCGAGAAGCGCGAAAAGAATACAAATACTTATCTTACGCAAGAACTGAGAAAAGAACATGCAGACGCTCCGATTGCTACACGTTATACTGCTCAAGACTGGGAAGGATTTAAAGAATTGGTTGAAAAATCAAATATACAAGACAAACAACTTATTTTAAGCGTTTTGTCAATGTATAGAGATTCCGAACAAAGGGAAAGAGAAATTAAAAATCTTTCTTCCGTATTTTCTGTTTTGGCTGATGAGATTCTTCCTCAGTTGCGTCGTTCCCGTTTGACTGCTAATGTTGAAATTATTGGGAAAAGCGATGAAGAAATAACGCAGTTGGCAGCTGCCAATCCCCGCATGCTGACAGTTGAAGAACTACTTTATGCCGCTTCATTAGCCGGTACGCCTGCTGCCAAAGAAACCATATACAGAAAAGTAGCAGAAATATATCCCAATGATTTCCGTGCTTTCAACAACTTGGGTGTTTTGGATTTCCAAGCCGGAAAAATTGCCGCTGCCGAAGCGAACTTTAATAGAGCATTAAGTTTGGCATCCGGCGCTCCTGAAGCCAATTTGAACTTGGGTTTAGTCGCTTTAACGCAGGGCGACGCCTCCAAAGCGCAACAATTTTTCGGAAGAGCCTCCGGAGTGAGTGAATTGGGCGGCGCTATGGGACTTTTGGCGATTGCCAATGGAAATTATTCGCAAGCGCTTAGTTCTTTTGGAAATACGGCAAGCAACAACGCCGCATTGGCACAATTATTGACAAAGGATTACAGCAAAGCGCTGGCAACTTTGAATGCAGTGAAAAATCCAACCGGTGTTACCGCTTATTTGAAAGCAATTGTAGCAGCAAGAACCAATAACTTGAACGATGTCGTTTCTAACTTGACGCAAGCCATTCGGTTAGATCCCTCACTCGCTCAAAAAGCGGCTACTGATTTGGAATTTGTCAAATACATCACCAATCAGAGTTTTTTGAACGCTATAAAATAAATCTACTGTCAATCTGCTTTCCTGCCTGATGATTGTTCCATCGTCGGCTAATCCTTCGATGATTACCGTATAGGAAGCAGATTCGTCAGCCGTGTAGAAATCAAACGATGCAACTCCTGATCTGTCTGTCTGCACAACGGGTTGCCAATGGATGGTAGTACGCAGGTCGATGGCTTGCGTACTCCTTTTTTCGGGTGTATCGTACTTTGGGGCATAAAACTCCACCGGCTGCTGGTAACCCAATGGCGTTGTGTTTTTTATGTGTAATACAGGAGTATCATCTCTGACAAGTCCCCCTCTTTTGGTGTGAACAAAAACCACTCCGCCGGCGCCTCGCATACCATAAGGATTAATGCCTTTCAACACATCGATTTGTTCGATATTGCTAATACCAATTTCATTGATACCATCTATACCTCCCCATATTACATCATCGACTACCAATAATGGTTTAAACATGCCGTTGCGTATAATAACGCCATCAACCTCAATTCCATTCTTGATGCTCGCACTTACGCCCGGCAACATATTAAGCAGGTTGACAAGATTAGTTGCTCCGGATCTTTTTAGAGTTTCCTCTGTGATAACACTGATAGATGCATCGTAATCAGGGTCGTGTAACAGCGCTTTTCTAATCGGTTGCTTTCTTTCAGCCGAAACACGCACTTCCGGCAAGTGAATCATACGCATACCGTTTTCATAAACATATTGCTGTTCGGCTTTATCGGCATATTTGGCAAGCAAGTTTTTACTAATTTCGACCGGAGGTGGGACAGGTAAAGTTCTTGCGGGAAATGTTTCCTTGTCTAAAATCAATTCTGTACCAATAATGCTTTTCCCCTGTTTGGCGCTTACGATGAATTCCGTACTGTCAGTCCACTCAACATTATGCAAATAAAAACGTCCGTCTTCGCCTGTCTTGACTTTCTCGAAAAAATCATCTTGGAACGACATCACATTTACTTCATTGTTTTGGGCAGGTTTGCTCAACAATCCGCTTTTGACGGTTCCCGAGATTCCGGAAGATACTTCAATCGGTATTGCCGGATGTGATAAACGTCCTTTTGCTAATTCAGCAATATTGTAACGCCGCCAACCTTGCGTGCACATCAATAAATCCAGCGCTAAAACCGAAGCAGCCGTGTTTTGGAAATAATATGCCGGATTTTCAATGTTTCCCCGCAAATCGGATGCAAGCAAAAGCAGGGTCAGGATGTTGGAGGTGGAATCCGGTATTACTTCCCTGTCGGAGGTTACTGCCACCGAAAAACTTCCTGTCAAGGGGTCGCCTTCGTTGTCAGTCAAGGTCACACTGTTTTTCACCAACGAACGAGGGGTGTAATTTTCTTTATCCGGATGGTAAGTTATCTGTGCCTGATCGGAATTGTTGATAAAAGCCAAGCGTTCGCTCACAGGATTCAAACGGGCATCAAACAAAATCAGATGCAATAGGCCGGACGGAAATTGGCTGCTTCGAAAAGCAAGCAGGTTTCTTTCATTATTCCAGCGTTCGGCATAGTGTACTTCACCGCGTGTATGAACAAGCAGGTAAAGTTCTTCATTCGAAGCCGTTTCCGCCGGTTTCAACGTTGCTACATAAATTTTATCCGCTGATCTGTTTACGGAGAGCACATATCCGTGATCAACAGCGGCAGGCAGGTCGAAACGTTTCGATTGCCCTTTGTTGTTTTCACAAACGGCATAATAGGTTTTTCCTTTTTCGGCAAGAAGCGGGAAACTGCCCATGCCAATATGTTCCGATTGAAATCTTATTATTTCGGTTCTATCATTGTCATAGATTATACCTGAAATATTTGTTGCCTGACCGTTGGATTTCATTGCCTTGAATGCTACCTTGCAGAAATTGCCTTGCACAAGAGAACCGCCTTCGGGATAAAAGGAAACATCGAAATCGTTGTCGGGAACAGGCACCTGAATGTATTGGCGGTAAGGATTTTTAGATTCTGTTACTTCCAAAAGAATGGCTCTTTTTCGAGAATTCGCAGGCAAACTAAATTGAATGCCGGCTGTTCCGTCATCATCTACTTTGGCATTCATTGATCTTCCGCCATTGACGCTTATATTGACTGATTGCGGGATAATCGGAGCGGAAGAATCGATATTTGTAAACCGGAAAGTTGCCTGTAGGCGGCGGTCGGATTCGAAAGTAAATTGCGTTTCAATCCGGATTTTTCGGGCTTGCGGGTCGCTGATGCGGATAGTCTTGGTACAGAAATAATCTTCATCCTGATTTTGCATGAAAGCAGTGTATGCACGCAAAACATAGTCGCCTTCGGGAACATCTTCGGGAACAGGCAGATAGCCGTGATATGTTCCTTCTTCCCTGCGTATTTTGATGCGGGCGACAACCGAGTCAAGGGGATTAAACAACTCTACATAAACATAACGGCTGACCGGTACCGGTTCATGGCTCTTCGCATCTGCCAAGTATGCTCTGAACCAAATTTTTTCGCCGGAAATGTAATAGGGTTTATCGGTATGCAGATATATCTTTTCCTGAGGAAAAACTTCCAATTGCGTTTGAAACAATGAAACCAATCTTTCAGGCACACTATTTTGTCCACTTATCATTGTAGTGAAACAGGCGAATAAAAAACACAATAAAGTTTTGTTTATCATGATAAGTTTGTGTTTTTAATTGAACAACTTAAAAGCAATATTTCTTCCCTCTAAAGGAGGCTGCTCAAAAACGAGCAGCCTCTTTTTATCTTATATCTTGTGTCTAATATCTAACTTTCACGGTAGAAACACCATTGGCTCCGGTGAAAGAAAAGAGATAGATCCCTTTGGTATAGTTGTCGGCAGGGACAATGAATGTTCCGGTAGCCGGTAACTGATAAGCCGCTATTTTTTGTCCGGCAATATTGTAAACCGATATTGCGGAATAATCCGAAGAATATCCAAGTTCGAAATGGTTGCCTTTATTGATAACTTTGGTATCCGCTATGGTAATGACAGAGAGGCCTGTACCGGAACCTTGTTTCACTAATATGGACATATCGGCGCCATAAGTTGCTATTTTGACGGTAGCTTCGCGGCTCGTCATGCCGGCCGGTAAGGGTTGTGCGACTAAGTTTAGTTGAATATCCCATGTTTTTTCATCAAAATCAACATTTGCTGAAACCCATTCCGGAAGATCTTCTTCCAACCACCAATCATCGGGCGAATAGTAAGATATTACCTCAAAAGTTTTTTCACCGCCGGCAGCAGGTGCAATAAATTCATCCGAATCGGCAAATAAGTAAGAATAAACAATATCTAAATTAAATAATAGAGACGTTGATGCATTATAATGCGTGAAACGTCCATCGTCAAGGAAAAGATAAGCATAGTTGTTACCTGTTGGATCAGAATTAAATTCTTGGACACAAAAAGAAATCGACGATCCGGGAATATTATTGAATCCTTTGATCTCTATCACTATCGCATCTTCTATTTCCAAATAATCACTTTCAACTTCAAGCCCTGTTTCCGGATCAATGGTTTTAAACGAATTGAAAGGCATGGTGAAAGCGGTAGCAGCAATCGATTTTACATCGGCAGGCGTACAGGTAGCGGTTGCTATTTCGTCTGTCAAGTAACCATCAACTACTCTATGGATAACCATCGTAAATTCAGTAGCAGCGGGAAAGCCTTGAAAATCTCCCAAAGCAGCCCATACACCATCCAACATATATTTATGAACCGGTTTTTCAAAATAATTTGCCACTCCTTCGATAAAGTTATCTGAAGTAGTACCAAAATAATAATCGCCGCTCTGATCATAATATGAATAAAATTTATAAGAAAGATCATAGTTCCCGCAACTGGGAGTTTCACCACCAAAACGTGGAGCGAGCTCTCCCCCTGGTATCAAAAGCCTCGTATCTTCAGTTCCCCATTGATAAGTTGACGAAGATTTTCCTGCTGTGGCAGATAACGATGGAATGTCAAACAACGGGCCAAAGGGATAAGGAACGTTCGGATTTTTCTCGGCGCTTTTCAATATCGAATTTGAACCATCGGGATTGTCAAACTCCCAACTGTAGGCATCGGATTCAGTTGATAGATTTCTCCATATCGTTTGGTCATAGGCATGTCCAAACAATAAATCAGCGCTATACCCTCCCCAATCCGGAGTTAAACCCACCTTGAAATATCCTTGCGGATGCATATACAGCGCCGTAGGATTAGATCCGCGAACGGCAATATTATCCAATCCTAAATAATCACCGCCATCTCGGTCGGTATAGCGGAATGCAATTTTAACCGGCTTTCCGATATAAGATTCCAATGAAATCTTTTTTGAATACCATTCATTGCTGTCATAATCCCATAGATCATCTTCCGTATATCCTTCATCGGCAGCCGCATCCCAAAGAGTAGTCCAAGTTGCGCCGTCATCTGTAGAAATAAATGCTTGCAGGTTAAAAACAGGATTCGTCAGCATAATTTCAAACTCGAAAATGTCTAAAAACATCCAAAGAGCAGCATAATTTACATCAAAGTACAGATTATCTCCTTCAACAGGAGTAAAGGACGGTGAAATAAGCATTTCATCTCTTGTATCTGAAAAAATCGGGTCATCATCATCGTCAAAATCAATTCCCCAATCAACCCACGCCATATAATCACCATCGGTTGGGTAAACAGATTCAAAAATCAAATCTACGGCTTCCGACATATCCCAAGTGGTGAAATCCGTTTTATTGTTTCTCGACCAACCGTCAGGAGTCCAATTCGGTGAACCATCCCAGTCTTCAAAACTTTCAAACAAAGTGTAGTCCGACGCACTTTTGTTGGCAGCAGCCGTTTTATTACGGTCTATCTTATGAACAGATTTGTCAGATACAAGTCGTTTACTATAAGTTCCATCAGCATTTTTCAATACTTCAATTTTTTTATCTCCTCGCGTAACCGAAGAAATAACTTTTTTCTCTTGATTCAACGCCGACAGAGCAAAAGGCGCCATTTGCATTTTAACATCTTTCATCGATTTGGTTGTCAATGACTGAGTGTTAATGGGTTTAACAGAAACAGCAGCGCTTTTATTACCTGCGGCTCCGGTTCGAATGGTTTGTGCCATAGACGCAGAAATGCCCACAGCAAACATCAGCATAATAAGTAATAGTTTTCTCATTTCTTAGTTAAATTTTAAAATCATATACTATTGACAGGTGGTAAGGAACCACACTTCAGTTCCACCGACCTGCATAAATTTCATATTCGCGGGATTAATCGGAGTATCCGAACTCAGCAAAAAACTTGTAGATACCAATTCAGCCATTTCCTTATAGCCGTCTATATTGTTTGAAAAAACAATTCCATTGCTATCTCCTGCTCCGGTGGCTTGAAAAGATACCACGCCTTGCCCAGTTTGCGCAGCAGACAAACTCAAATTTCCCGATAAAGTTTGCCTTCCACTGTTTCTGACTATCGAAAGCCTTAACTCATACGAACTGCGGGCAATGGAATAGCCGATTCCAACAATTACCTCTTCGGCTTGATAAACGGCAATGCATGACTTGACAATGCGGTCGTAAACGCTTGCTACCCGTTCGCTCAAAGCAGACGGATCAAATGCCCAAAGAACCGTATGTGCATTCAGAAATATAGAAGATAATTCTTCTCCGGTAATCTCGGCTTGAACATCTTTATCCACACAAATCAATTTGCTTTTATCGTCACTCAATCGAAAGGCTTGAACCGAATCGCCGGAAAGATCAAATGGTTGAGAAAATCTTAAGCCATAATCCGTAATGATAAAAGGAATGTTCTGACCTTGATCTTCGTCATCTATTTCGCTTTGCGTTCTTGCCGTAAAGATATGAGTTGCGCCATCGGTTAAAAAATAGGGATCGGCTTCTTCGTTGCTTTTCAGTGTCAAAGTTACCGGAAGTTTGGGGTTAAAAATAGATGCATCCATCTGATCAAGTTTCTCAAAATAACCTTCCCAGTCTTGTCCCCGAGCAAGCGGACGCATCAAAATTCCGGTTTCTCTTTTCTTCCCCTTAAGTCTTACCAAGTCGGCAGTTACATCCATAATTATAAATTCATAATCACCTCCTATACCTATTCCATCCATACCACTGCCGCCTTTGGGATCTTCAGGATTTGAAAACAAATGGAATACCTTGTTATAAGTATTAAAAGTAAGCACAGGGCCATTGTCGCCGATCACGTCAAAAGCGCCCGCATCGGTTGTGTAAACAGGCGTATATTTATTTTTAGCCGCAACAGTCGCAAAGGAATGATTGTCGAACTTTATCAGAAAAGTGTATCCTTCCGTATAATTGTTTGGAAAATATTCCATCACCCATCCGTTGTTATTATCAGGGGATACCAAAACACTCCTTGCATTTTCTATGGCATTGTTCAAACGCCATGCGGCAGATTCGGAAAACAAATCTTCCTCTTCGCTCAAACAGGAAGCGAAAACCGTCAGACCTGCTATCAGGCAATATTGAATATATTTCTTTATCATTTTTAACTTTTAACTTTTAGTTTTTAGTTTATTTACCAATATTTTTGATTCATCACTTCATCAATATGCTTCTGACGCTCTTGCACGTTCTCGCGCAAGGCTTGCAAATCGATTCCCCACGCTTCATCCAACCATTTACGCGCCATTTCCAACTTTGCCCGAATAATTTCATCACCTCTCATTTTCAAATTGTTAGGAACTATTTGCCCGGAATAATCGACAGCCGGTTTACTTGCCATATCCAATATAGCATTCCATTGCGCATCCGTCCGTACAATATAATTGGCAATAATTTCCACAAAATCTTCCCTGGGCTGGCTGCTTCCATAGGGAGATACACAACCGAGGGATGCCGCTTCGGAATCGGTTCGATGTTGCCATCCGGTCGGGTCGTAATAACCGGCAGTGAAATTCTCGAACTCTTTGGGATAGGTTTTTTGTTGATGAAGAATATGGGCAAATTCGTGGTGCATCACTCGAAAATAATATTCGTTCAGCACATCAACATTCCGGGTTGAGAGTTCGTTGCACCGGTAAAGCGTTACTTTGATACCTCCTTCTGCCGTTCCCAAAACCATAACACCTAAAACCGGATTATATGCAGGGCTACCGATCAGGTGAATAATGCGGGGACCATATTTTTTCAAAAACTCTTCAGACACAACTTCCGAATAAACATCGAACCACAAATACTTGACCAAAACAGCCATTTCCATAGACTTATTCAAGGTAGCAGGCACCAAGTTAAAAGAAATATCAGAACCCACATCCTGCATTTTATAACGAAAATCCAAATTATACGGTACCAAATAGTTTTCGTGCAACCATTTATCAAAAAGGTATGTTTCAGCATTGGGATCCAATGCCGGCTCATCAACAAAGATGGAATCCGTAAATTCGTCCCGATTCATACAGGAACTAAAAGAAAATAACCATAATCCCAAAAACAATATATATACAAATCTCCTCATCTCTTAACTCTTATCTCTTAATTCTTAACTCTTAATCAATTCTATACATTGGCATTTTTGCCGGATCGTTTGAAAGCAGATTCTCACGCGGATTAGGCTCTACTCCTGCTCCAACCACATCCGAAGGTATTTGAATGGCGCGACGATCGTCGTCGTATGTCAATAGGATGCGATTCGCTCCTCTGCCCACCACATGTTCTATTTCTATTCCATACCGCTTAATATCAAACCAGCGATGGCCTTCAAAAATTCTTTCCAACCGGCGGAAATGCAGCACACAATCAATGTATGGTTTCTGATCGGCTGTTACCAAAAAATCCGGACTTAACTCCTGCGTATGAAATGTATAAGAGAAAAATGTACGCCCCGGCGTATAAAAACCGGTGATTGCCTCTTTCGTCAGTTCACGGGTTGCCCTGTGGCTTTTATTCCATGCCTGAAGATCGGCTACCGCCTTATCTATTTCACCTGTGAATATGTAGGCTTCGGCTCTGTCGAGCAGGGTTGCATCAGTCGTATATTCGGTACGAACAATATGCGCATATCCTATTCCTGCCACCCGATCGGTATATTCGAACTGTTCTATTATTTTTGCTAAAAACGAACCAAAATTGGCTGAGAAAGTCCACATCCAACCGTTGGCAAAAGGAGCGCGTCCGCTCCACGTGGGACCGCTATCATTGATAGTTCCTCTCTGAGCATCTCCGTTGTATCCGTACCTGTAATTCATAAAGCGGCGGAAAAAAGTAGAATTCGTAGGTAGAATAAGGAGATTGGCGGGTTCATCGGTACTTATATAAGCATAAGTCTGCTGTTCTGCATTGTTGTAAATGGTTTCCCAATCCCTTAACACATTGGACGGATTTGTTCCAAGCACGTAGTTGGCATGCGCAATTACTTTGGGATAATCCCGTTTAAACAAATAAAACTGAGCAGCAAATGCATGAGCAGCATTGATATTGAAATGATATTTCGGCACTCTATACGCGTCGTTGCTGATCAAATCTATTCCGGCTTCAATATCCTTGGCTATCCATTCATAAACTTCGGTAACACTGTTTCTTTTAGATTCGGTTATAACCACATCTACCGGTTCTGTAACGTATAGAACGCCCATATCGGATTGACTTCTTCCTACGTCTTTGTATGCTTTTGAAAAAATATTTACCAACATAAAATGGGAGTATGCGCGAATCATCAAGGCTTCTCCTTTACTTGGAAGCAACATTTTATTCAGGGTTTCATCGGAAACGCCTTTCCGTATGATTTCATCTATCGCTTGGAGTGCAGCGTTGGCGGAAGCAATAGACTGATAATATTCCTGCCATATATCATAGGGCGACCCATTGTCGGAAGAGGTTTTTGGGTCTTCCCATGCAAAAACATCATCATCCAAACGGTCGAATGAAGGTTGATTAAAATATAATCCTTTCGAATTAGGCGCATTGTTATCGATGAAATTATCGGAACTAAGTTCTGCTACTGTTGCATAATTCACAGCCGGGTAGGAGTTGATAAGCAACTGTTGAACCTTTTCCGGCGTATCAATCATCACCCTGTTATCCGGCTCTACATCCAAATAGTCGTCGCAAGCAGACAGCAGTAGAATTGTTATTGTAAATAATGATATGTATATTTTCGTTTTCATATTTCCAATCTATTTAATTATAAACTAAACCGGACAGACATTGTAATCTGCTTGGGCATTGGAGTTGCCACCCCTCCGGAATTAAAAAATTCAGGATCCTGTCCGTTTAATTTCTTATCCGAATAAATCAAGAACGGATTTGTTACTTGAAGTTTCAAAGAGGCGCTGTTGAAACCGATCGGATCCAACCATTTTTTGGGAATAGCATAGGAAAGCGAAATCTCTTTCATCCGGATGAAATCGCCTTTGGCAACCCGAACATCAGAATAGTTATAAGCGTTATATCCGTATGCCAAATTCGGAACATTACTGAATTGACGAACGCTCGCAATAACCGGTATGTTCGTTATATTCTCATCGCCCGGAACCACCCAACGGTTCTTAAATTCTCTCGGCATGGAAGACAGATCCGAATAGGCAAGCGCAAATTTCGGATCCAAACGCACCACATTACCCATTGAATAAGTAATGAAAATATTCAATCTAAATCCTTTGTAACTGAAATCATTACCCAGCGAACCCGTAATGGTCGGATCAACGGGACCTTCGTATTTTAAGAAATCCAAATCTTTATTCTCTTGAAAATAAATATTACCAATGGTTTGCTCTCCTTTTTCATTGATAAAAGTAGGAAGCCCTTCATCGGTTAATCCGGCAAAAGGAATAGAGAACAAAGCCCTGACCGGATAACCTTCGCGGGCAAACCCTGTGCCTGTGATCAATTCCATCACTCTTGGCTGGTTTTTTAAATCGGTAATTTCATTGGTTTGCTTGGCGAAGATGAAGTCGGTGTTCCAGCGAAAATCCCTGTCGATGATGTTGCGGGTAGAAACGGCAAACTCAAAACCGGTCGATTTCATAGATGCCACATTGGCATATTTCAGAATTTTCCCGCCTCCTTCTCCGGTTGTGAATATTTCTCCGATAAGATCATAGTTATTGCGTCTGTAATAATCGGATATCAAAATAATCCGGTCTTTCAGAAATCCCAAATCGATGCCTACATTGAATTCGTGCTTTTTCTCATACGTTAAATCACGATTTGCTGTTTCTATCAAAGAAATACCCGACTCCATAACGGAAGCAAAAGGACGCCAGGGTGTTTCAGCCTTAAAAACAGGCAAAGCATTCGTCGCCCAAACGGGTCCCCTGTCGGCAGTTAGCGAATAGGACGATTTCAGGGTTGCATGCGAAAGCGCCGGATTTTGAAACCATTCCTCTTCGTGAACATTCCAAGCCAAAGCGCCGTTCCATGTAGGCAACCAACGGGCATCTCTCGATTTACCTAATTTATTGGTGCCTTCATACCGGCTTGTTCCGTTCACAATGTATTTCCCTTTATAAGAATAAGTAGCGTTGACAACAAATGCAGCCATACGATAGGAAGTTCCCGTCTTTGTGTAGTATTGCGTATTTTGTTCTGTTCCTTGCTTAAACACCATATAATCATAAAAAGGAATACCTCCGTTTTCATATTGATAGCCCCAGCCGCGAAACCAAGTTTTCATGCGTTCCGTAGAACTTATTTCGGCAGCGCCCAAGATATTAACAATATGTGCATTATTAAATTCGGTTACATAGGTGGTTTGGCCTCGAAAATCAAGCGTCCTCACAGTGTTGCCGGTATAGGTATAAATCCCCCCTTTCGGCAAAACGGTTTCCGGCAATGCGGCGGAATTATCAGGGTCTGTGTATAGATAAGGATTTACTTCGCGGATAGTTGCATCGTCCGGATCAACTCCTGCACGATAAGCCATCGCCTGATTGGAGTTATCCTTGACATTGTGCTCTTGTTTAGAGGTTTGGTACCTGATGGCTCCCAATGCCAAGGCTTCCCATCCTTTCTTTATTTTCCAAGTCAGATCGCCTTGAAAATTCACATTCATTACGGTTATGTCAATATAATTGTTGTTCAATTCATGCAATATATTAAATGGAGCATAGTTTCTTCTGTAAAACTCATTGGGATCCAATGCACGGGAAGTGTTTAAGGAATAACTGTATGGATTGATGTCAAATCCGCGCTTCACTTCTCCGGAAACAGGATCCGTATCAAGGCTCAGCGTTCCGGGCGCCTTTTGTTCTCTGTAAGATCCTGAACCTTGCATATTGAAGGTGAGATTGTTGTAAAGATTATAAGAGCCATTGGCATTCAAAGTGTATCGTTCCACCGAACTTGATTTAGCCCAACCCGGATCGTTCATTGCCGACATAGAAATATAGTGCCGTGCTTTTTCCGTTCCGGAAGAAAAACTTACGGAATGACTCTGCATCACATTGGCATTAAACAATATATCGAACCAATCCGTATTGATGAACTCATATTGGCGGAGAAAGTCATTCCTTGCCTTTTGGGTGTTGGCAAGTGCATATTCATTGTTTCCCAAATAAGTATTAATCAATTCATACATTTTACCATAAACGCCCGAATTGGAAGCGCGTGCTATATTGGCAAACTCCAACCAACCCTTTTGCTCCATTTCTTTGTATATACCCATTTGCTCTTGAGAATTGGTGATATTAAATTCATTATAAGAGGGTTTCAAACGATGGGTGAACTCTCCGGTATAACTGATGCGGTTCACTCCGGCTTGTCCTTTCTTGGTGGTTACAACCACTACGCCTGCCATAGCTCTTGCTCCGTAAATAGAGGTTGCAGAACCGTCTTTCAATATTTGGATACTTTCAATATCGTCGGAATTTAGCCCTGCAATCGCTGAAGAAATCAAGGTTTCCGCATTTCCGGACGACAAATCGTCGCTGGATATGTCGATGGCATCTTCCAATACAACACCATCAACCACCCAAAGCGGTCTGGAGTTTCCATAAATAGAAGTAGCGCCGCGAATTCTGATTTTGGGAGCAGCGCCAAATGTGCCGGAAACATTCTGAACGGAAACGCCCGCAGCACGCCCTTCTAACGACCGGCTAAAATCGGCAATTCCATCCAATTTGGCTTGATCAGCATCGATTCGGGTTGTCGATCCGGTAAAAAGCCGCTTATCCACTTTCTGCATACCGGTCACTACCACTTCATTCAAAATATTGGCATCCTCTTCCATAACAACCGACATTACCGGTTCGACAGGCAATTCTTTGGTTTTCATCCCCAAATAGGAGAATATCAATGTTTTAGTTTCGGATGGTATAGGCAGTGAAAAATTTCCTTCTACATCAGTGGCAGTCCCTATGGCTTTATTTTCCTTTACTTGTATCGAAACCCCAATAACCGGTTCCTTGTCGGTCATAGAAATAACACGACCGGTTACCACCGTGTTTTGTGCCAATAATTTCACAGAAAATACAACAATAAGGAAAAATAGGACAATTTTTTCTTTCATTTTTACTTTTTTAATAGGAATTGCAAAGTTAGTAAAAATAAATGAAATTTAAAGTCAGTGCCGTTCAGTACACCCGTAATAATTAAGAAAATAATTCCGTTTCCGTGAATTTCGCCAATGTTTGATACTTCTTATACATTTCCATATAGCGTTTGTGATTTTCCTTATTCGGAAAATACTCCATCGCAAAACCTTGCCCCATTGCTTTTTGAGCATCCTGTATGGTTGGATATATACCTGCAACAACGGCAGCAAACATGGCAGCTCCTAAAGCGCAGGCCTGATCCGTTTTAGCGACTTTGATCGGCATACCCAATACATCTGCAAGCGTTTGCATGACAAATGGCGACTTAAGAGAAATACCGCCTATTCCTATCAGTTCCTTTATTTCGATACCATTTTCGAGGAATCTATCAACAATCGCTTTCGATCCGTAAGCGGTCGCTTCAACAAACGCACGGAAAATCATTGCCGGCGTGCTGCCCAAAGTCAAACCCGAAATTGTGCTTGTAAGCAGTTGGTTAGCGTCGGGCGTGCGGCGTCCGTTCAACCAGTCGGTTGCAATCAATGTTTCGGAAACAGGGAGTTTTTCCGCCTCTTCCGTCAGTTCGGTAATGCTTTTCCCTACAAATTTTGAAAACCAAGCATAAACATCTCCAAATGCCGATTGTCCGGCCTCCAAACCTATCATGCCGGGGATTACCGAGCCATCGACTTGCCCGCAGATACCGCGAATCAGTTTGTCTTTTAAATCTTCATACGGCACAACCATAATGTCGCAAGTAGATGTGCCAATGACACGAACAAAAGTTTTCGGTTGAATTGCTGCTCCCACCGCTCCGAAATGACAATCAAGCGCTCCAACTCCAACTGCAACTGAGGTAGTTAAACCCAAACGTTTTGACCATTCAGGGGTTAAATATCCTATTTTGACATCGCTTGTAGAGGTATCATCGAAAAGATGATTCCTGAATCCTTTCAGCAGCGGTTCCACAGTAACTAAAAATTCCTCTGACGGCAAACCGCTCCATTCTTTCAACCACATCGCCTTATGTCCTGCGGCACAACGGCTGCGAACGATTGCTTCCGGACGGGTTTTTCCGGTAAGCAAGGCAGGCATCCAATCGCAATGCTCTACCCAACTGTATGCATTTTTGCGGATGGATTTATCTTCTTTCAGTACATGGGCAATTTTCGCCCATACCCATTCGCCGGAATAAATTCCACCCTCATAGGCTGTGTAGTCTGTTTTCCACGATTTTGCTACTTCGTTGATTTTAGCAGCCTCCTCGATCGCCGTATGGTCTTTCCACAAGATGAACATGGCGTTTGGATTTTCGGCATGTTCCAGCAGTAAAGACAAAGGTAAACCTTCGCTGTTGATTAAAACAGGGGTGCTGCCGGTGGTATCAAAGGAAATACCGACTACCTTATCTGCCGTTCCTTTCGGCGATAAACTCAATGCTTCTCTGACGGATGCTTCCAAGGTTTCGATATAATCCAAAGGATGCTGACGGTATTGATTTTTCGATGAGTCGCAATATTTACTTTCTTTCCAACGAGGGTAATACTTTACCGATGAGGCGATTTCTTTTCCGGTTTCCGCCTCTACTATTAGTGCACGACAAGAGTCTGTGCCATAATCTAATCCGATGACGTAGTTCATTGTAATTTTATTCTATCTCAAGCATAATTACCGATTTGGCAGGCAATGTAATATTTAACTTTCCTCCGGATAATTTGGCATCGTTGAAATCTTTTATACCTACGGTATTCGGTTTATCAAAGGTATTATGATCATTGACTTTTTCGGAAGTCAAAATTTTCCCGGAAACTTTTTTTGCCATAAATCCCCTCAGCTCGGTATCAATCGTTTGCGCTTTATTCGGATCGATATTTACCAAAGTGATATGGATTTTTCCAGAAGCGTCTTTAGAAGCAGAAACGTTGATTGCGTCGATCCTCTTGCCATTTAACTCGTAAGGGTTAGATGTAAGTGATACCGGTAATAACGTGGCATCATGATGAACTTTGTACAGGTGAAATACCCAGTAAGTCGGCGTAAGCAGCATTTTTTCCTTATCGGTCAGGATAAGGGCTTGCAACACATTGACGGTTTGTGCAATATTCGCCATTTTCACGCGATCGCAATGATTATTGAAAATATTTAAGTTGATACCGGCTAAAATAGCATCTCGGAGTGAATTTTGCTGAAAAAGGAATCCGGGGTTAGTTCCGGGTTCAACATCTGTCCAAATACCCCATTCATCAACAATCATCCCTATGCGTTTTTGCGGGTCATATCTATCCATAATGGTTGAATGTTTGCGAACCAATTCGTCCATAAAAAGCGTGCCGGATATCGTATTAAAATATTCGGTTTCGTCAAATTGTGTAGCCGATCCTTTTCTACCCCAGCTGCCGGAAGGAAGCGTATAATGATGCAACGACAGGCCTTGCATCTGATTACCAACGTTTTTCATCAAAGTTTCAGTCCAGTTATAATCGGCTACATTGGATCCGCAAGCAATTTTATACAGGCGGTTATCTCCATAATTGCGGCAATAAGTAGCGTAACGGCGGTATTGATCGGAATAAAACTGCGGAGTCATATTGCCTCCACATCCCCAACTTTCATTACCAACACCCCAATAACTAACTTTCCATGGTTTATCTCGACCATTTTGGCGCCGCAAGTTAGCCATTGGACTTTCACCATCGAAAGTGATATATTCAATCCATTTCGACATTTCTTCGACGCTTCCGCTTCCAAGATTACCGGATATGTAAGGTTCGCAATCCAATTGTTCGCAAAGGTCGAGAAACTCATGCGTCCCGAAACTATTGTCTTCCATCACGCCGCCCCAATGTGTATTTACCATTTTGGGACGTTTTTCACGCGAACCTATACCGTCCATCCAGTGGTATTCGTCGGCAAAACAACCACCCGGCCAGCGAAGATTGGGAATTTGAATGTCTTTCAAGGCTTTCACAATATCGTTGCGAATACCTCGTGTATTGGGAATCGTCGAGTTTTCTCCAACCCAGTAACCACCATAGATACAACTGCCAAGATGTTCGGAAAAGTGTCCGTAAATGTGTTTGCTAATTCTTTCCTTGCCCAAGTCTGCATTAACGACCAATCTGTTTTGTGCAGATAAAGGAGTGCCAACGACAAGTATCACACAAGAAATAAATAAAATCGTTTTTTTCATTGTAATATCGCTCTAAATTTCAACACTTAATAAATGTATTATTCTATACCTTTTAAAAGCAAAAGTAAATAAAATATTTTAAAAAAGAAAAGGTTGTCATCCCGACAACCAATCTTCATTGTTAACCTTAAATCTAATACCATGAAAAACACGATACAAAGGTAAATAAAAATATGTTATAAAACATAATTAATCAGCATAAAATTTTCACTTTTAACTATTTTTAACTTTTCGTCTGTTATTCCACATAAAGAATTAACCCCTTAATGTACTCACCTTCTGGATGATATATGTTAATTGGGTGATCTGGCTGCTGAGTGAGCTGTTGCAAAATTTTAACATTTCTTTTTGCTTGGGCAGCTGCACTGAAGACAGACAGGCGAAATTCCTCCTTGCTAACTACTTGTGAACAGGAAAAAGTAAAAATAATTCCCTGTGGCTGTATTTTTTCAAATGCCAGCGTATTTAATTTTTTATATCCTTGCAAGGCGTTTCTTAGTACTTTCCGGTGTTTGGCAAAAGCCGGCGGATCCAATATGATCAAATCGTAGGGCTGACCTGATTTTTCCAAATAGAGAAAAGCATCGTCTATAAAGGCTTTGTGCCGGTTGTCATTCGGAAAATTCAACCCAATGTTTGCGTTTGTCAGATCAATGGCTTTCGCCGAACTGTCAACCGAATGAACCCGTTCGGCATTTCCCCGCATCGCGTAAGCCGAAAATCCGCCTGTGTAACAAAACAAGTTTAAAACTTTGCGATTCTCCGCATATTTTTCCAATAAATCTCGATTGTTCCGCTGATCGATAAAAAAACCTGTTTTTTGCCCTTTCACCCAATCGACTTGGAACTTCAATCCGTTTTCTACCACAAAATCGGGAATATCCGTTCCACCGTAAAGGTATCCGTCTTCGGCATCCAATTCCGCTTTATAGGGAAGCGTTCCCTCTGATTTGTAATAAATATTTTTTAAAAAAATTCCAAATACATCTTTCAGAGCGGCGGCTAATTCGTGACGGGCGAGATGCATTCCGGGTGAATGGGCTTGCATAACCGCCGTATTGCCGTAGATATCCACAATCAACCCCGGCATACAATCGCCTTCCCCGTGAATCAAACGATAGACCGTATTGTTCGGGTTATCGACCAATCCCAATTGCCGGCGTAACTGAAAGGCGGCAGCAATGCGTTTTTCCCAGAATATGGTATCTATTTTTTCCTGCTGGAAAGTCAAGATACGAACGGCAATTGAACCGATCTGACAATGTCCAATAGCCAAAAAGCGGTTGTTTGAATCGAAAATTTCGACGATTTCTCCTTCTTCAAGGCTTTCATCGGCATGGTGGATAGCGCCCGAAAATACCCAAGGGTGAAACCGTTTCAGGGATTCTTCTTTTTTCGGATTCAGATATATGCGTTTGTATGACATAATTTTTCGTGGATTTTCAGACAAGCCCAAGCGTCTAAGGCTGCATATTTTTTTTGTGCATCGGATAATACTTCCGCTTCCCAGTTGCTTAGTTGCTGACTTTTTGATATTTTCTTTTGAAACAGAATGGCATAAATCTTTTGCAAACCGGTGTCGGCAATATCGTGCTGCGAAACTATTTTTTGCAAATCGACAAAACCTTGCGGAGTGAAATTCATGCTCCGGCTCATACTCACAAAGTCGTCTTTTAAGGAAAGTCCGATTTTATTGATATTTGCATCGGATA
>Ga0082212_10000717_pt1 | contig 48323 bp, 38 predicted proteins | sample TergutNt197P3_FD_71548 | JGI IMG/M metagenome (GOLD analysis project Ga0082212, IMG submission 71548) | Neocapritermes taracua P3 segment gut microbial communities from Petit-Saut dam, French Guiana - Nt197 P3 | ecosystem: Host-associated > Arthropoda: Insects > Digestive system > Gut ... | reverse complement strand
TGAGAAAAAATGCTAGAAAACTTCTGCATGGTCGAGCCTCCTGGTTGGTTTCTTAACAAAATCATCTTACCAGAACGGGTTCGGCCATGCCTTAAGTTTACGGCCGTTTTAACTAAGTTTTATCATATCTAACTTCGTATAAGCTGTTTTGGACACTTGTGACGAATAATCAATACCGATAATGTTCGGCTTTGTAAGGACCTTCGACCGGTACGCCTATATAGTCCGCCTGCTTTTGCGTCAATGTTGTGAGTTTTACGCCGATTTTTCCAAGGTGAAGCCGGGCGACTTCCTCGTCGAGCTTTTTTGACAGACGATAGACATCCGGTTTGTAGTTCGCGCGATTATCCCATAAATCAAGCTGTGCAAGCACCTGATTCGTAAACGAATTGGACATAACAAAACTTGGATGCCCCTCGGCGCAGCCGAGGTTTACGAGACGGCCTTCTGCCAGTAGATAAATGCTGTTGCCGCCGGGCATATCGTAACGGTCAACCTGTGGTTTGATATTGACCCTGGTTACGCCCGGAGCCGCGTTTAGCCTGTCAACCTGAATTTCATTATCAAAATGTCCTATGTTGCAGACAATGGCCTGATCCTTCATCTTCAACATGTGTTCCAGCGTAATCACGTCACAGTTACCGGTGCAGGTGACGTACAGATCGCCTTCGCCAAGCGTGTCTTCCGTATGCGTTACCTCAAAGCCTTCCATTGCCGCCTGCAGCGCGTTGATCGGGTCGATTTCCGTCACGATTACACGTGCGCCGAATCCGCGCAATGAATGTGCGCTCCCCTTGCCGACGTCGCCATAGCCGCATACGACGGCGGTTTTCCCCGCGATCATCACGCCAAGCGCACGTTTAATCCCGTCGGCCAGCGATTCACGGCAACCGTAGAGATTGTCGAATTTCGACTTGGTAACGGAATCGTTCACATTGACGGCGGGAACCAGAAGTTTTCCCGCATCGCGCATCTGGTACAGACGATGTACGCCGGTCGTTGTTTCCTCGCTGACGCCTTTCCATTCGCCGACGGCTTTCGTGAACCAGCCCGGACGATCCACGGCGCATTTTTTAAGGAGGTTTTTAATGACTCCTTCTTCATAACTTGAAGCAGGCGTATTTACCCAGTCGCTGCCTTGTTCCATTTCACAGCCTTTGTGCAGGATGAGCGTTGCGTCGCCGCCGTCGTCGACAATCAATTCCGGCCCCTTGTCGCCGGGATGGGTGAGCGCGCGCAGCGTGAAATCCCAGTATTCTTCAAGGGATTCGCCCTTGAACGCAAAGACCGGAACGCCGGCGGCGGCGATGGCCGCGGCTGCCTGATCCTGCGTGCTGAATATATTGCAACTGGCCCAGCGAACCGCCGCGCCTAGCTCGACCAGAGTTTCAATGAGCACGGCCGTTTCAATCGTCATGTGAAGCGAACCGGAGACGCGTACCCCCTTGAGTGGTTTTTGCGGACCGTATTTGGCGCGCACGGCCATCAGGCCGGGCATTTCCTGTTCTGCAATTTCGATTTCTTTCCGGCCCCATTCGGCAAGGCCGATGTCACGTACAATGTTTTCGCCTGCTGATGCTGTCATACCCACGTTTCCTTTCAATTGGATCAGGTTTTTTTAAATCCAATCAATAAAATATATCAAATAATCAGCGCTTCTTTAAACCGGATATTTTTCTGAAATCCGCCGTATGTGTTTTGTGCCATGCAGTATCCATTCACGGATTTATGGTCGGCAAGCGGACGGTTTCGATACGCCCATGGACGATTTTAAGGAGTACATGGAATGAAGTATCTGATAGATACGAACACGGCAATAGGGCGCTTGGCGATAAAATAAAAATTGTCGAAAACTGCGAAAGCGATTATTAACGATGATTAACCGCTTATTACGGAGATGAAACGGTTGCGGGAAATGCCTTCGACGACAAGCGTCTTATTGCGCGATTTCATGCCGGAGGCGATACGAACGCGTGATTGGGGAATATCGAGCAAAACCGCGAAAAAACCGACAATAGCGCGATTGGCAGCGTCATCCACGGGCGGTGCGGAAATTTTGATTTTCAGCGCGCCGTTGTAGGCTCCGGCAATCTCGCTACGCCGCGCGCGCGGCTGCGCGTAAATACGTACTTCCAGGCCGTTCGACGTTTCCAGTATATGAAAAGAAGCCTCGGCCATCAGCGTGTTCCGAAAATAGCCGTGCCGACGCGGACGATAGTTGCCCCCTCATGGATAGCCGCTTCAAAATCGTGGCTCATTCCCATGGAAAGATGCCGTTTCCCCAGACAGCCGGGATGTTCCGTTTCCAGATTCTCCGCAAGTTCGCGCAGTTTTTTAAAAAACGGACGCGCGTCTTCCTGATTTTCAAAATATGGCGGCAGCGTCATCAGGCCGTCAATACGGACGCCTTTCAGGTCTGATATCGCTTCAATAATTCCACGGATTTCCTTGGGCGGCGCGCCGAATTTTGTTTCTTCCTCGCCAAGATCCACCTGTAAAAGTATCAGTATTGTTTTACCCAGTTCCAATGCCGCCTGGCTGATCCTCTCCGCAAGTTTCACGCCATCCACAGACTGGATGACGTCAAATAATTCCACGGCGCGGCGGACTTTGTTCGATTGCAGATGCCCGATCAAGTGCCATTCCGGTTTCGCGGTTCCGGTGAAATAAGGGATTTTGGTTTCAGCTTCCTGTACGCGGCTTTCGCCGAATCGGTGAATTCCCGCCGAAAGAGCTTCCGTAATCGCCTCGCGAGGAAAAGTTTTGCTGATCGCAAGTAAAATGATTTCTTCAGGACGACGACCGCAGGATTCGGCCGCCTGGACGATGCGCTCGCCAATGTGCCGAATATTACGTACGATCGGGTTATTCAGCGCATCGTTAGGGAAATTCATGGTCATTTCACGCGACCTCCAGCCTTGAATTACAAACTAAAATTAAAAACTACCATGAAATCATTAAGGAAATGCCGATTAATTCGCTTTATAAAGTGCGGCGGCAAACTCACGCACTCCATAAATCAGCGTTTTTTGGGGAAAGTAATTGTAAAACCTCGCAGATACTGCTAAATAACATGATTTTGGGAGAAACATGGTTTTAGGCATTATTTTTGCCGTTATTGTGAGCGTTCTCTTCGCCGTCTATGCCGTACCCCGTAAATTATCAAAACAAAACGCCGTGCTTTACACAATGTGGGTTGGGATCTCCTATTTGGTCGGCAGCGTGGCTATTTGTTCTGTCGTTTGGGGCTTTGGTATTGGGGAACAGGAAAACCTTTTCAGCCGATGGCATCTGCTGACAGCGCTGCGAGGCGCCGTGTGGGTGTGCGGCACTGCCTCTTTTAATATTGCGATTGATAAAATCGGACTTACCGGTTTCAATCAGTGGAAAAATTTTCAAGGCCCGATAGGCACACTTTTAATGCTGGCGTTTTTGGACGAAATTGTCGGTTCAAAAGCCGTCTGGCTTCTTCTTGGCATGACAATGATGTTTATTTCCGCTGTACTGTTTACGATCGGCGATGATAAGCGAACTAATATCGGCGGGATACTGTTCGCTCTCCTTGCCGCCGCCAGTTTCGGCGCTACCGCGTTTATTAACAAGATAATTACAAATCAGGGATTCATATACAGCCAATTACTTTATCATTCACTGTCCGTCGTCGTTTCAGCCGCGATAATTTTTATCATTCAAACACGAAATCCGAAAGAAATACTGTGCGTTTCACGCGCGACATGGCTGCCGGTCATGTCAGGCGCGATGTTTTTAGCGGCCACAATCCTGAGTATATTTTCATATACCATGATCGCGGGCGGGGTTTCCTGGAGCATAACCCAGTTGAACGCCGTCTGGACAATACTCATCGGAATATTTGTTTTCAGGGAAGTAAGCTTTCAAACGCATTGGCCGCGAATTATTGCAGGTTTCGTTTTCGCCCTGGCTGCAATATTATTTCTGCTGTTCGCACTTTAAGGAAACGCTGATTTAGGTAGATAACATGGTGTGGTTGAAAAATCTTATAGGCACGTTGGGCTTCCGAACCACGGCATTGCGGGCGCTGGCCGACAGCCAGGCCGTTTCGGTTGGCATAGTTTGCCATATTGCCGGCTATCTGGCTTACGCGCTGGTGCGGAGCGTCGTCTATATATCATTGCCTGAATTTTCGCAGATGTACGTGCAAGGGGGATTATCATTTGCCGGATTGGGAACAGGACTGGTTCAGGGACTTATATTTTTACTGCTTTTGTTCGTCCCCGCCGTCGTTGCGCTGTCCAACGCCTTTTCCGACGATGGTCTTGGGCTGTCTTTTACCGTTGCGGAATACCGCGCGCATATCGCCGTATTGTTCCCGCTTTGGGGAGCGGTCTATCTGGTAACAGCGCCGCTGCAATGGCCGCTTCAGCATTCGCTGGTTTTTGGCTACATTATCGAGGTAGAGATATCCATGGCATATCTGCTTCGATCGCTGCTGCTTGTACTATATACGTTTTGGGCGGTTATGCGGCTGAATTACCTGTCTCCGGTAAAAACCATCGGCATTTTTGCCCTTTCCATGCTAACGGCGCCCATATTTGCGGCGATATACTTATTTATCCGGTCTCTTCCTTTTCTGCTTTTGATTCTGCTGTTTTATCCGGTAGCGAGATGGATTCGAAATCTGGGTATCGGGCGAACCGGAACCGGAGACTTTCAGAGAAACATGCGGACATTGACGATAAACCCGCAGAATGCCGACGCTCATTATCAGCTCGGACGTATCAGCCTTGACCGGGGAAATCCGGACACGGCGCGTGAACATTTTGACGCAGCCGTGAAGATTACACAGCATGTCGCCGAGTATTATTACTATTTCGGAATTGCCTGTGAGCGAAAAAAGGATTGGGGCAAGGCGCTGGAATGTTACGAAAAAGCATACAGACTTGACCCGGAATACGGTCAGGGGGATATTTTCCGTGAAGTCGGCAAGGCTTACCTCAATACCGGCAGCGTCGAAAAAGGAAAGGAATTTTTGACATTTTTTCTTTCCCGGCGCGACGCGGATCCGGAGGGACGTTACTGGCTGGCGGATGCCCTCGTGAAATCGGGCGATACGACGGACGCACGGATTCAGCTAAGCATGGTTCTTGAACAGGCAAGAGAAAATCCTCGTTTTTTCCGCAAACGAAACCGGGAGTGGATTTATCGCGCCCGGAATCTGTTAAGGGAAACAAAGGGAAGGGAGTGGATTGCATGAGAGATTATACGGAAGACCACGCCAGGGCCGGTATTGACGCGCCGCTGCCGGAAATCGAGTGTTGGGAAAACCAGTATCCCGGCTACGAAATTGAAATTGTGCTGCCGGAATACAACGCTATCTGCCCCAAAACAGGACTGCCTGATTTTGGGACCCTTTACGTCAATTATGTTCCTGACAAGTGGTGCCTTGAATTGAAATCGCTCAAGGAATACATCACGGCGTACCGCAATATAGGAATTTTTTACGAAAACGCGGTGAATCGGATTCTGCGTGATCTTGCCGCCGCGTGCAAGCCCGTATCCATGCGTGTGCGTGGAGAATTTTCGCCGCGCGGAGGCATCCAGAGCCGCGTTGAAGCACACTATACCCAAACCCGAGATTAAACATGAACGCAATTGAAATAAAAAGAATCGTCCGCTGGCCTGACGCCGATCCGGCCGGGGTAATATACCATCCGCGTATCTTTGATTACGTTAGCGAGTGCGAATGGGAACTACTGCAAAGCATAGGAATCGGCTGGGAAGAACTGAAAGACGATTATCTGCTACTAAGGGTGCACGTCGAATGTAACTACAAAAAAAGCTTGAAAGTAGGTGCGCCGATTACAATCAGACTCAAGCTTGAAAAATTGGGACGCACCTCAATAAAATACAAATTTGAAATATTCCTTGACGAGGCTCCGGACGAAATCGCTGTTTACGGTAGTGTTACGTCCGTGGTAGTCCGTAATGGAAAGGCATCCGAAATTCCAGCCGCTTTACGTGACGCTCTTATCTCGAAAACCAGTTTTTAAACCTTTTTCAGGAGAATCTATGATGCGTTTATACAAATCCACAAAACGGGAGCATGTTACTCAACAATATTAGAATCACCGTCAATGGTGATTCCGCCAGAGGCGATATGATCTGGATGGGCCTTTATTCGGCTGCGCCAAAAGCGATGGCGGAAATAATCGAGCATGGCCGTGAAAACGACGAATTTATCAAACGCAACGGTCGCTGGTATTTCAAGCATCGTATGGTAACCAGCGACAGCGGGCTTTCCGGCATTTTTGCGGAAACATATATAGACAGGTAAACCGCCTCATGTAAACGCTGCTTAAGTGCCTGTGCGGGATGAAGCGCAAGGCGCGCGGAGTGTAGGAGAGGCACTCGATAATTATGTTGAGGTTACGAGCACCGCGCAACGCAGCGATTCGCCCGCGGAGACATTTGCCCAACGCTTACCGGAAAAATACGGCGGTAATGACTACAAACAGGGGAATCAAAATTGCCGCTGAATAGATCATGTAACCGCCGAAAGAAGGCATTTTTATTCCGGACTGATCAGCGATGCTTTTTACCATGAAGTTCGGACCGTTTCCTATGTAGGTGTTTGCGCCCATAAAAACCGCGCCGCAGGAAATAGCGCGGAGCAATGTTTCGCTCGTCGGCGACTGTAAAAGCAGGCCGAGGTTCTGCGCGCTCCCGCCGTAAAGGCCGTTTGCCAGCGCGGAAAACATAAGGTATGTCGGTGCGTTGTCAAGAAAACAGGATAGTACGCCTGTTATCCAGAAAAACTGCCATGGATGCTCCAGATTCCATGAAGCGGACCGTCGGCTCAGTATTTCGAGCGATGGAATCATTGTGATGAAAATGCCCAGAAACAGCGCCGCCACCTCCGCAATCGGTTCAAAGTTAAAATTATTCGCCTTGTGGATGGATTTGGACGTTCCAAGATAGCTGAGAACCGCCATTAAAATCATAATGGATTCCTGGACGCCGTATGGCAGACCGAAATGCGCGCTAACGGGGGCGGCAATCATGACGCCGAGAAGGCATAGAAAATTGCTTTTTCCGCCGATCCGTAACCTGTCTTCCGACTGCATGTCTTCAGCCGTTGCGGCGGGAATTTCAATGTTTTCCTTTTTAAAAATCTTCTGGTCAATCAGGTTGAAAACGACAAGAAGTGCGCCGACGGCGAACGCCCACACGGGAAACAGTTTCAGTGTCCAGAAAAACGGAACGCCCCGCAAGAAACCGAGGAATAAAGGGGGATCTCCGAGCGGAGTCAAAAGCCCGCCGATATTACTGACAATAAAAATGAAAAAGACTACAAGATGCACCCGTTTCTTTCTCCGGCTATTCGCGCGAAGATACGGACGTATGAGTAGCATTGACGCTCCCGTGGTGCCGATCAGATTGGCAAGCACCGCGCCTGTGGCCAGATATGCCGTATTGACCGATGGTGTTCCGACCCATGAAGCACGTATATGTATTCCGCCGGAAATTACAAAGAGCGCGGTCAAAAGCACAATGAAGGAAAAGTATTCCATCAGGGAATGTCCCAGCAGCGACGCATGGGAATGCCGGATCAAAACGAACAGCACCGGAAACGAGATCACGATGCTCAAGAACAGCTTGTTCCTGTTGTCGTGCCAGACCTTGGGAATCGTAAGCGGCAGAATCGCTATAGACAGCAACATAACGGCAAAAGGAATAACGCTCCACTGCGGAAAAAGAACTATATCGTTCACAAAACCATCCTGTTAATTAACGCTTTGTCTTGAAATATGCCATATGGTATATACAAAATATGCCATATGGCAACAGTTTATAACAACGCGAAAGGCGACGATGTCAAATCCGGAGAGGTTTTAGAAAAATCACAGGTCTCCCTGCGAGCGTTCCGAAAAAAAATATCCGCATGTACCGACGGCCGTCGCCTCTCTTACGGCGACTTATCCACGCCGGCTCGAAGACGGTATCATGGTTCTGCCCTGGAAAGAGGCATTGAGGCTTTACCTTGACGCGAGCCGTTAAGACTTTCGATACGACGATACCGCGTACTTGCCAACGGGGAGCCGTTCTTCATATACTTTAAGGTCTTGCGTATGCGGGTATTTACCGCGCGGCGGTTAATGGTTAACGCGGCGGGCGAAGTAAGCTTGATTAGGAAAACGCGATTATGATTTTTCTTTTGATTTTAGCATGTTTTTTAATTTCCGGGCTGACCGGTCTTGTTTATGAAGTGCTCTGGACGCGCATGATTGTAAAAATCATAGGCACGTCTCCTTTTTCCGTAACTATAGTGCTGACCATTTTCATGGTGGGCCTGGGATTCGGCAGCTGGCTGGCCGGTCGCATGGTTGACAGGATAAAAAAGCCGGAAAAACTTATTCGCGCCTACGGTATTCTGGAGCTTGCCATCGGCGCGTACTGCCTTGTTCTTCCGCTGTTGCTCAAGGCTTTTGAGCCGGTCTACGCCGCTTTGTATAACCGGATGTTTCAGCATTTTCTTTTTTACAATCTGCTGACTTTTGTCGGGTGCGCGATCCTCCTGATTTTTCCCGTCACCTGTATGGGCGCGACGCTGCCGGTGCTTTGCCGTTTTTTCATCAACTCGCTTTCCCGCGTCGGAACGCATGTGGGACGGCTGTACGGTCTTAATACTATCGGCGCGGCTGCCGGTTCGCTGTTGTGCGGTTTCTGGCTGATCAGCGCTTTTGGCGTGTGGGGCGTTGTTTTAATCGCCATCGTTCTAAACGTCGTCATCGGCGGGGTCTGTATTTTCGTCAGTTTCCGGAAGGCGGGAACAATCACCCTGCCACAGGGCGGTTATGAAACGACGGGGGTGAAAACGGAAAAAACGCCTGAAAAGTTCAAAGCGAATAAGAAAGAAAAGTCGAAGCGTGCGGAAATGGACGCCGGCGTTTTTTCAATGTGGATCGTGCTTGCGGTTTTCGCGGTTTCCGGCTTCTGCTCGATGGCTTACGAAGTGTTCTGGACAAGACTGCTCGGACTTCTTGTCGGCCCGACTACATATTCTTTCACCATGGTGCTGGTCACATTTATCACCGGACTTGCGCTTGGCGGCCTGGTCTGGGGATGGGCGGGCGACCGCTACAGAAATCCAATCGCGCTTCTTGCCGTTACGCAGATCGCCGCGGCGCTTGCGGCGCTGCTTTTCAGTCAGATAATGGGCAACAGCCAGATCTTTTTTGCGAAACTGATTAATGAATTTCAGGACGGCTTCTTCAAACTCCATTTTTTGAAAGGCCTGCTCCTTTTCGTATTCATGTTTCCTACGACGTTCTTTCTTGGCGCAGCGTTTCCGCTGGTCGGACGCATTTACACCCGCTCCCTGTCCGGGGCGGGAAAATCCATTGGTTACGCTTACGCGGTAAATTCCATCGGGGCCGTGCTCGGAGCTTTTTCAGCGGGGTTCATTTTTATTCCCTTTATCGGAAAGGAAAACGGTATTCGTCTGGTTGTCTGTATGCAATTGGCCATGGCGTTCCTTGTCTGGATCAAAGGAATGAATACGTGGAAAATGTCATCCGCCCGCCGGGCGGCCGCGTTTGCGGCAGGCGCAGTCGGAATCGTGCTGCTGTTTTTCTTCCCGCGCTGGGATCACGTCATGCTTTCCATCGGAAAATATCACCGCTTCGACCGGCCTGAAATCAGGCAGATCGGATGGATGAGCGCGCTTTTTTCATGGGAGAAATATTTTCCCGAAATGAAGTCGGAAAAACTTCTGTTTTACGGCGACGGCATCGGCGGCTTTACGACCGTGCTTGAAACGACCGGGTTGATGGGAGACGTAAACTACAACCTCTGCAACAGCGGTAAACCGGACGCGTCGTCCACGCGCGATATGGATACGCAGACGCTTCTGGCGCATTTCGCCATGCTATTCCATCCGAAAGCGGAAGACGCGCTTGTAATCGGCCTTGGGAGCGGCATAACAGCCGGCGAGATTTTAAATTATTCCGTCAAACAACTGGATATTGTTGAGATAAATGAACAGGTGGTTGAGGCAAGCAGATTCTTTCTCGCGGAAAACAACAATGTTCTTGGAGACCCACGGACACGGCTGATTATTCAGGACGGCCGCGCGCATCTCGCTCTGACAAACAGGAAATATGATCTTATTACCAGTGAACCGTCCAATCCGTGGATGTCCGGCATAGCGGCGCTGTATACGCGCGACTTTTTTGAGATTGTCGCTTCCCGCCTGAAACCGGGCGGTTTTTTCGTGCAGTGGATTCCCGCTTACCAGATGGACTGGGAATCGTTCAACCTGATTGGCCGGACGTTCGCTTCGGTGTTTCCAAACGGCCTGATGGTTTCGACAAATCCGGCCCGTCCCTCCAGTTTTCTGTTCGTCGGTAACAACGGGCCTATGAATCTAGATATGACGGCCGCCGAACAAAATCTCAAATACGCCCAAAAATCTTCAAACGTCACTCTGGCCGACCACAGAGTGTTTTACAACCTGATAGTGAGCGATGACATCAAGTCCATTTTCAGCGATGATTCGGTCAATACTGACAATCGGCCCCTGCTTGAATATCGCGCGCCGCGAAACATGCACGGGACGGACACCTCCATTATCCGCAGAATAGGAATGGCTATCGGATCCACGCTTGGCAGGGAAATCACGGCGATTCAGAAAGAAAACCAGTCCGGCGTTGATGGCCAGATCGATTACGCGGAATATTTTCTTTCGTTACGCGGAGGCGATGACTCCACGCTGCAATACCCGGTGAATCTTGCCGCCGCGTCGCCGGAACAAAAAGAACGTTATTTTAATATCATTGAAAATTTCTGTTCCGGTACCCTGATTTCCGATTTTTCGGCGCTGCGCGACCCGGAACTGCGCAATCGCTGCTTTATGCGCCAGGAAGAAACGCTTCTGGCAAGACTAAATAATGATGCCGATCTTACGCAGCAGCGCAAGGCCGCGCTTTATGAACATCTGGGCCGGATTAATTTGCAGAATCAGCGTCCCGGAAAAGCCGTGGAATACTTTTCTATGGAAATGGAGCTTTTACCGGACGAAACGGTCGTACGTAACAACCTTGGTATGGCGCTTTTGTCTGAGGGGCAATACGTTAGAGCCGAGGAGGAACTTCTGGCCGCGGTGCGGCTTGATTCCGGATATGCGAACGCGCGCGCCAACCTTGGGCAGGCGATTGCGGCGCAAGGACTCGGCCGTCTTGACGAGGCCATTACGTATTACCGCGACGCCCTGCGTCTTGATCCAGTAAACGCCGAAACCTGTAACAATTTGGGAACCGCGCTAGCGGAACAGGGAAAATTCGAAGAAGCCCGCGTCTGGTTCATGCGCGCCCTTGAAATTCAACCCGGCCATATGCGGGCGCAGGTTAACCTGCAGCGACTAGCAAACATGGGCTTATAGTGTGGGGCGTGGAGTCATGCAGAACAAAAATACTGTTAAGGAAGCGCTGATTAATTGCTTGCGCGGGATGAAGCGCACGGAGCGCAGGAACCGAAGCATATATAGAAATACGTTGAGGTTACGAGCACCGCGCAACGCAGCGATTCGCCCGCGCAAACAATTAATCAGTGTTTCCTTAAAGCGAAGAGCGAGAAATATGCAGTCAGGATTGCTAAACTATATAAATCTGTGCGATGAAAAGAAAGAATTCATTATGTCATAGCGGTTTTACGCGGCGGCACCGGAATCGGCGCCGATGTTGCTGAAAGCGAATGTGCTGTCGGTAAAAAAGATTTTCTGAATAAAAATTTATATTGAACTAAAAGAATGCGTTGAAACGATCTATTGGCCTGAATTATTATTTGAAATAGGCTATTTAACGGAAAAAGAATTCAATACGATAAAACGACCGTGAAGAAATGAGAAAAAATATGCCATCGGCCACAAAGACTATGAATTCCACTCATAAAACTCCACACTCCACACTCAAGAACTCCAGATTCCAAATTTGCGAAGGAGAAAACCGATATGGGAAAGATTAAGCGAATCGGCATCATGACGGCCGGCGGCGATTGCCCCGGACTGAACGCCGTAATTCGCGCAGTGGCGAAAGCGGCTATGAACAAGCATAACCTGGAAGTGATAGGAATTGAGGACGGCTTTCTTGGGCTGATTCAGAACCGTATGCGGATGCTTAAAGACGATTCAGTAAGCAATATTCTGACGCTTGGCGGCACGATCCTGGGGACGGACAACCGCACGTCGCCGCGTAAATATCCGGTAAAAGTCGATGGAGGAATTCAAATCCACGACGTTACCGACCGGTGTCTGGAACATATAGAGCATAACAAAATCGACGTGCTTGTCGTTATCGGAGGAGACGGCTCCATGGCATGTGCTTCAGATTTTGTGCGCCGCGGTGTGAACTGCATAGGAGTTCCCAAAACCATTGACAATGATATTTACGGCACCGACATTGCTTTTGGTTTCGCCACAGCCTCATCGATTGCTACCGACGCCCTCGACCGAATTCATACGACTGCGGCGAGTCATCACCGCGCCATTGTGGTGGAGGTCATGGGCAGAAACGCGGGCTGGATCGCTCTGCATGCTGGAATAGCAAGCGGTTCCGACGTTATTTTGCTGCCTGAAATTCCGGTCGATATCGATGTGGTCTGCGAATGCGTTTGTAACAGGTCGCGGCACGGCAAGCGTTTCAGCATCGTTTGCGTTTCCGAGGGCGCCCGGTTAAAAGACGGCAAACAGGTTGTTCAACGGCTTGATCCGACCAGTTCCGATCCTGTACGCCTGGGTGGCATAGGCCAGGTTATCGCTGGCGAAATTGAAACACGAACCGGAATAGAAACGCGGGATATAAAGCTTGGACATGTGCAGCGCGGCGGTACGCCGGTTCCAGCCGATCGCGTACTTGCAACGGAATTCGGCTACAAGGCGCTTGAACTGCTGATGCAGGGTGAACAGTCGCGGCTCGTGGTCATGAAAGGGCTTACCGTAACCCATATCCCTCTTGGGGAAACGAATGGAAAACGGAGGCTTGTTCCGACGGATCATGATTTGATTATGGCCGCGCGAAATATCGGCACATGCTTTGGTGATTAAAAAAAGAGATGGCGGCTTTGGCAAGGATCCGCGTGGAGTTCAGGCTGGGAAAGGAGAACGCGCTGGAGTCGAAAGCCAGCGGAATTTCAGTGCATCCAAGGACTATGGCCTGCGCTCCTGCCTGAATCAGCCGCGTTCCCGCAGCGAGCAGTTTTTCGCGGGCAACTTCGGTTTGTTTGCCGGCCTTAACGTCGACGATGACCGACTGGATAAACGCGTGATCGGATTCGTTCGGGAGAAGGACGTCTATCCCTGCGGCTTCGAGCGACCGGTGATAAATTTTGCTTTGCACGGTTCCATCGGATGCAAGAAGTCCGACGGTTCTTACTTCCGAATATTGTTTGCGGAGGGCGTCGCATGTTTCCGCTATCATATCCAGAATCGGAATACCGACCGCCGCACGCAGTTGTTTGAGATAGTGATGCGCGGAATTGCACGGCATTGCTATGACCGACACTCCCGCGGATTCCAGCAGACGGGCGGATTCCAGCAGGGCCTCAAGCGGGCTTTCGCCGCCGTCGGCTATTGCAAGCGTGCGATCCGGAATTTTTGGATTCGAATAAATGAGAACGCGAAAATGATCCTGATCCCGAGATGCCGGGGTAAGGTTTATTATGTGCCTATACAGGTCGAGGGTGGCATCAGGTCCCATTCCTCCCAAAATTCCGATCATATGGTGCATCTGAAAATTATAACAGTCCACGGTTAAAGTACAACCGACCACTGATCTTGTATTAGTTATTGTATTTATTTGGTTGGAGGAAACGCTGATTAATTCGCTTTATGGAGTGCGGGAGCTTGCTACCGCGCCGGTCACGCAGGAGTTGCCGTTACAAGCGACAGAGGCGTGCAAGGCGGTGTGGTTATCGTGCCTTTGTTGAGTGCGGCGGCAAACAGCCGCTAAGAAAGCGGGAGCAAGCTCCCGCACTCCATACATTAACCAGCGTTTCATTAGGCGGTGAGGGGGAAATTCCGTTGTACCGGCAGTTAAAAATCATGTTGGAAATGGTGAAGATCGAACATACGATTTTCGCGTTACCATTTGCCTTTATGAGCGCTCTTTTGGCGCTCCGCGGTTGGCCGCGCCTGGAACAGATCGGCTGGATACTTCTGGCGATGGTCGGCGCGCGCAGCGCGGCGATGGCTTTTAACCGGCTGGTCGACCTGCCGTTCGATTCAAAAAATCCGCGCACGCTAAACCGCGCGCTCCCGCGGCGATTGATTACAAAAGGATTTGTGGTTGGATTCATTGTAGTGAGCTCATCGGCGCTTGTTTTTGCCGCGTCCCGCCTGAACCCGCTCTCTCTGGCGCTAAGCCCCCTCGCGCTCGCCATAGTATTTTTTTATTCATACACAAAACGTTTTACCTGGTTGTCGCATATATTTCTTGGCGTCGCGCTGGCCGTGGCCCCGATCGGCGCGTGGATTGCGCTGCGCGGCACTATCGATGTCGCTCCATTGATTCTGGGCCTTGCGGTGGTGCTTTGGGTATCCGGCTTTGACATTATTTATTCATGTCAGGATGTGGATTTTGACAGGAAAGAATCACTTTTTTCAATTCCCGGACGTTTTGGAACGACATTCGCGCTAAGGATTTCAGTTTTTTTTCATTTAATAATGTTAGGAATTCTAACTTTTCTCTTCTGGAAAGAAAACCTTGGTATAATAGGTTATTTGGGGCTGGCGGTTGTCGGACTGCTGCTTGCGTATGAACACAGTCTGGTGCGCCCCGAGGATCTTAGCCGGGCCAATACCGCGTTCTTTACAGTAAACGGATGGATTAGTATCCTTCTGTTTTTGTCAACAACTATGGGTTTGTTTTTGAACTAACCAGGATAATACGATGGCGACACAACTCGGCGAATTGCTGATAGCAGAAAACCTTATTACCGTTGATCAGCTCGAATCGGCTCTAAAATACCAGAGTCAGAACGGCGGCCGGCTTGGGTCGATTTTGATCCATCTGGGGTACGTGGACGACGACGACATTACGTTGATCCTGAGCAAGAAATACGGTGTGCCATCCATAGACCTTGACTCTTTTGAAATTGACACTTCCGTAATTAAAGCAATTCCGATTGAAGTCGCCCGGAAATACCTTGTGGTGCCGCTGAGCATCTGTGAAAATGTTTTGACCATCGCCTGCGCCGATCCGGCAAACGTTTTCGCCATGGATGAAATCAAGTTTACGACAGGATTAAACGTCGAAACCGTGGTTGCGACCGAGGGGTCCATAATAATTGCGCTGGAAAAGTATTACGGCACTACACATTCGATTGAACTGCAGGATACTTTCAAAAAGAATGTCGAGCAGCGAAAAGAGAGCGAAGAAAGCGACGCCGATCCGGATCTAGACATAGACATGATTGAGGATGAAGGCGGCATGTCCCTTCATCAGCTACAGAAAGCCGGTGAAGACGCGCCGATTATTAAACTGGTGAACCTTATCCTTGCGCAATCCATACAAAAAAGAGCCAGCGATATTCATATCGAACCGTACGAAAAAGATTATCGGGTGCGCTACCGTATCGACGGAGTTCTTTACGACACGATGCATCCGCCGCTTAAGCTGCGGGACGCAATTACGTCGCGTATCAAGATCATGTCAAAGCTGGATATTTCGGAGAAACGCCTGCCGCAGGACGGACGCATCAAGGTCCGTACGAAAACGGCTCAAGGCAAGAAAAAGGATATTGATTATCGTGTTTCAACGTTGCCGACGCTCTTTGGCGAAAAAATAGTGCTTCGTATCCTGGACAAGGATATGCTGCCGCTGGACATGAGCCTGTTGGGTTTTGAGGAGATTTCACTCAAAAGGATCGAAAAGGCGATTGCCAAACCCTATGGAATGGTTCTGGTGTCCGGCCCGACCGGAAGCGGTAAAACCAGTACATTGTACGCGTCGCTTAATAAACTCAACACGCCTACGACAAATATCATGACCGCTGAAGATCCGGTGGAGTACAACTTCGCCGGCATCAACCAGGTTCAGATCAAGGAACAGATCGGCCTGACTTTCGCCGCGGCGCTCCGTTCGTTTTTACGGCAGGATCCGAATATCATCCTCGTCGGCGAGATCCGTGACTTTGAAACCACTGAAATCGCCATCAAGGCGGCGCTTACCGGCCATCTGGTGCTTTCAAGTATTCATACCAACGATGCTCCGTCCACGATTTCACGCCTGCTCAATATGGGCATTGAACCGTTTCTGGTGGCGACGTCGCTGAACCTGATCTGCGCCCAGCGGTTGGTGCGAAAAATCTGTCCGGAATGCAAGGAGGAAGTAAAAACTCCGGTGCAGGCGCTGGTTGAAGCGGGATACTCGCCCGAAGAAGCGAAAAGCGTCCGCACGTTCAAGGGCGAGGGATGCGGTAACTGTAATGACACGGGGCATAGAGGCAGGATAGGCATGTATGAGGTCATGGAAATAACCGAAGGTATGCAGGAAATGATTATGATGGGCGCGTCGACCAATGAGATGCGGCACAAGGCGATTGAAGACGGCATGATGACGCTGCGCAGAAGCGGACTTGAAAAAGTTAGAGCCGGCTTGACGACGCTTGACGAGGTTTTGAGGGAAACCGTGAAGGGATAAATAGTCGCTAGTGGCTAGTGGCTGGGGAAATAAACTACTGGGGGATACTTACAATGAATACATTACCCGAACTGCTTCAACATACGCTGCAATCGGGCGCTTCGGATCTTCATTTAACGGCGAGCGTTCCGGCGCAGGTTCGCATTGATGGAACGCTTCGTCAGGCGAACGAGGCGGTTCTGACGCCTGCGGATACCAAACGTCTGGCTTACAGTGTTATGACCGACAGTCAGAAGCATCGATTTGAGGAACAGTGGGAAATAGATTTTTCATTCGGTATCGCCGGGCTGTGCCGGTTCCGCGCCAATATTTTCAACCAGCGCGGCAACATCAGCGCCGTATTCCGAATCATTCCTTTTGAGATAAAAGGGTTCAACACCCTGAAACTACCTCCGGTAGTGGAACAACTCTGCGAAAAACCACGCGGACTCATTCTGGTGACGGGGCCGACGGGAAGCGGTAAATCCACGACGCTGGCCGCCATGATAGACAAGATAAACCAGGAACGTCACGAACACATCCTGACAATCGAGGATCCCATCGAATTTATTCACTCGAATAAGAGTTGTATCGTCAACCAGAGGGAAGTAGGCCTTGATACACATTCCTTTCCTGATGCGTTGAGAGTTGCCCTGCGTGAGGATCCGGACGTCGTGCTGATCGGCGAAATGCGCGACCTCGAGACGGTGGAAGCGGCTCTGCGCATTGCGGAAACCGGGCACCTGACGCTGGCCACTCTGCACACCAATACCGCCGCCAGTACCATAAACCGTGTCGTGGATATTTTTCCTGCAGGACAGCAACCGCAGATTCGAGCGCAGTTGAGCCTGGTGCTGGAAGGCATTATGTGCCAGACGCTCATTCCGCGTATGAACAGCAACGGCCGAAGCATGGCTATGGAAATCCTCGTGCCGACCATGGGCGTCCGCAATCTGATCCGCGAGGACAAAATCCATCAGATATACAGCGCCATGCAAACCGGGCAGGAGAAATACGGTATGCAGACGCTCAATCAGGCGCTTGCGCATTTGGTACTGACGCAGCAGATTACGCAGGAAGACGCCGTAAATAAATCTTCCAACCCCGACGAATTACTCGATCTTATTCGTCGTGGTGTAAGGCTCAGTTATGATACGGCGGCGCGTGCCCCGCGGCCCCCAGAAGGTAAAAAAACCTGGGCGTAAAGGAAATGCTGATTGCTGTACGGGATGAAGCGCAATGCGCACGGAGCGCAGGAACCGAAGGCATATAACGAGCCTGGTTGCGAGCGTCGCGCAACGCAACGATTCGCCCACACAGCGAATTAATCAGCGTTTCATAAGGAAATAATGATTTTGAGAGGGTGATTCCATGCCGACTTATGTTTACCAGGGAATGAATTTGCGAACCCGCGCCGCGGTTTCCGGCGAGAAGGTAGCAAACACCGAAAATGAATTGCGTGCGCTATTAAGGCGGGAATTCATAGGCAATATCTCGATTCGTGAAAAATCCGCGAAATTCGCGAAGCCGGCAAAAAAAGAAAAGGCGGCAGCCACACCGGCTCTTGGCGGGAAAAAAGTTAAAGCCAAGGAAGTAGCCCTTTTTACGCGCCAGTTTTCCGTCATGCTGGGAGCGGGCCTGCCGCTTGTTCAGGCGCTTCAGGCAATCGGCTCGCAAAATCCGAATCCGACGTTAAAGAGTATTCTTGAGATAGTGCGAAACGATATCGAAGCCGGAGGCTCGTTGGCAAAGGCGCTTGAAAAACATCCAAAGGTGTTTGACTCCCTTTATACGAATATGATCGCCGCCGGTGAAGCGGGCGGTATTCTCGATGTCGTACTGCAGCGGCTCTGTACTTTTATTGAAAAGATAGTAAAACTCAAGAGCGCACTTAAATCGGCGCTTATTTATCCGACTACGATTATTACCGTCGGTATCGGTGTCGTCGCCATCATTCTCTGGAAGGTTATTCCGGTATTCAGCACGATGTTCGCGAGCATGGAAATTGAACTGCCTTTGATTACCAAAGTTGTCATCGCCGCGTCCGGATTTTTACAAATATTCGCGATTCCCATTCTGATAGTTGTCGGCGTCGGAATATTCGGGCTCAAAAGATGGCATGAAACGGATAAAGGAAGCCATGTGCTGGACAACCTGCTTTTAAAAATTCCTATTTTGGGCGATGTTGTCCGCAAGATCGCCATAGCGCGTTTTACGCGTACGCTGGCAACGCTTCTGACCAGCGGTGTCGCCATTCTGGAGGCTCTGGACATTACGGCAAGAACGGCGGGAAACGTAATCCTGGAAGACGTGATACTTGTCATTAAAAAGCGCATAGAAGAAGGCGGGACAATGGCCGATCCGATGCGTGATTCGAATTTCTTTCCGCCAATGGTAACGCAGATGGTCAGCGTCGGGGAAAGCACAGGTGAAATCGATTCAATGCTTACCAAGGTTGCCGATTATTACGAAGAGGAAGCCGATGCGGTTGTTGCGAATCTGCTTACGCTTCTCGAACCCGTAATGATGGTTTTTCTGGGTATTCTGGTTGGAGGCATCGTTATTGCCATGTATATGCCGATGTTCAAAATGATCAGCGCACTGTCAGGCTAGCGCCGCCGTTTATGTCAGGGAAACCGATTATGCGCGAGGCGGTGAAACCGCAGGGCAACACCGCCGCCGCTGAATTTTCATCAAATACTCAAAATACTCATGCAAAGCCCGGTATCTGTGGGTTGAATGATGAGATGAATCTATATCAGAACCTGCCTGTAATTATTGCCGTCCGCGCCGTCCTCCTTCTTGCCGGAATCAATCTGTCGGATAGGGTGGGGCTCTTGCCCGAACATCTTGGACCAGTTGCGTTCGTACCGTTTTTCAACGCGTTGGTTGCTTTCCTGACGATTCTTTATCTGGTCTTATGGCGACTCTGGCGGGCATGCCGCCCGCAGCTTTATTTTCAAATAGCAGCCGATCTGGTTATGGCGACGATTTTCGTCGCTTCCACTCATGGGAGCGACGGGCCATTCATTTCTTTTTACCTTCTTATAATCATTTATTGCAGTCTTACCCTCGGAAAAAGCGGAGGAATTCTAAGCGCCGCGCTCTGCGTCATTTGTTATTCCGGAATCGTCATCGCCACGCGTATGGGACTCATAAGTTCAAATTACAAATCCGCCGACGTGTTTATGGACGCCTTTCAAATAGGATTCCACACCCTGAGCTTTGGAGCGATTGCGTATCTTGGAACTTCCCTTAATCGCCGCCTGCACGCGATGGAGCGTGTTATTGATGAAAAAAACGAATTTCTGGCGCAGTTGTATCGACTGAACGACCATATTGTAAGCAGTATTCGCAGCGGCCTGATCACCACGGATCTTAAGGGGCGCATCTCCGTGTTTAACGCGGCGGCCGGAACAATGACCGGAAGGAAGCCGAAAGAAGTCATCGGCGCCCCGATATACGGGATAATCGGGGAAATATTCTGGGGACTCATTGTGGAAGCCGATCTGTTCAAGGGAATCCAGTCTATGCGGCATGAGGCCTGGGTGCGTCATTCCGACGGTTCGATGCGTTTTTTCGGATTTACCGTATCGCCCTTGTTCGACGCGGACAACCGGCAGCTTGGCTATATTTTCTCGTTTCAGGATCTTTCCGAAATAGTCAGGCTGGAGAAAGAAGTAAGGTTTCGTGAACGCCTGTCGGCCGTCGGGCGTATGGCCGTCACGGTTGCGCACGAGATACGGAACCCTTTAACGGCGATACGCGGATCGGTGGAGCTTCTGCGGTCGCGCGCAAATCTTACCGAAAAGGACGAACGTCTGCTGAATATCCTGATCAGCGAAAGCGACCGTCTCGATTTGTTCGTTGAGGATTTTCTTGATTTCGCAAGACCGAAGCCGAAACCTAAAACCGTTCTCGACGTTATTCCGATTCTGCGCGATTCGGTGACGCTGATGAAAAACAATCCGGAAATCAAAGGAAAATATTCTGTCAATCTGAACATTGAGATTCCCGATATGTATATTCTCGGAAACGCCGATCAGATTCGACAGGTATTCTGGAATGTAACGCAAAACGCCATGAGGGCGATGCCGGAAGGCGGGAATATTGCAATACGCGCGGTCATAGCCGGCAATGGCGCGGGTGAAGTGACTTTCACCGACAACGGTGTCGGAATGACTCCGGAGGAGATCGAACAGATATTTCAACCGTTTAATTCCGGGTTTTCAAAAGGACTTGGTCTTGGGATCAGCATAATCTTCCAGATTATGGATGATCACCACGGCAGAATAATGTTTGAAAGCGAAAAGGGAAAAGGAACGAAGGTCATCCTTGCGTTTCCATTGGAATTCGCGATACCGGAAGTTGATGTTTTGGGAAATGCGGCGAAGGAATAAAGAATTATGGCGATTGTACTAATAGTAGACGACGAACCGAATATTATCGAAGTCCTGAAAATGTCCATCATGGATGTCGGCGTGGACGTGCTTGTGGCCGGCTGCGGCAGGGACGCCCTGAACATCCTGCGTAAACAGGAAGTCGATGTCGTGATTTCCGATATCCGTATGCCCGATTTTTCCGGTGTCGAGCTTCTGTGCGAAGCGAGAAAAATCGGTTTTAATGCGGCATTTATCATGATTACGGCGTTTGCGACTCCGGAGACCGCCATTGAAGCGCTTCAACACGGGGCCTGCGATTATATTACCAAACCTTTCCGTATGGATGATATGCGCGGCGCTTTGATGCGCGCTCTGGAAAAAAAGCGGATCTCAGATGCGGCGGCGCCGTCCGCCGATCCAGTGAATCTCGAGGCGCAGCAGGGGCAAAAACTGTTTCAGGCGCTTCACGGCAGCCTGGTTGTCGGCAGAAGTCCCAAAATGATGGAAGTGTATCGAACCATAGGCGCAGTCGCTATGGGAGACAGCACCGTACTTATTACCGGAGAAAGCGGGACGGGAAAAGAGCTGGTCGCCCGTGCGATTCATGCGGCTTCAAAACGCAGGGATATGCCGTTTATTTCAATTAACTGCGGCGCATTTCCCGAAACACTTCTTGAGAGCGAATTGTTCGGCTATCTGAAAGGGGCGTTTACCGGAGCGACCGCCAATAAAAAAGGACTTTTCGAGGCGACCGACGGCGGATCGATTTTTCTGGATGAAATCGGGGAAATGACGCCGGCCATGCAGGTAAAGCTTTTGCGAGTCCTTCAGGAGCGCCGATTGAGACCGCTTGGCGGCACCGGCGAAATTTCCGTGGATGTGCGCGTGATCGCCGCAACGAACCGCGATCTTCAAGCCGACATAAAGGACGGCGCTTTTCGTGAGGATCTGTATTACAGGATAGCGGTAATAAATATTCATATGCCGGCCCTGCGTGAACGGACGGAAGATATCGGGATAATGGCGGAATTTTTCCTGCATAATTACGTGGAAAAGTCAGGTAAAAATATAACGGGAATATCTCAGGAAGCGATGCGGCGTCTAGAGTCATATGGCTGGCCGGGGAATATCCGTCAGCTTGAAAATGTAATTGAGCGCGCGGTTGCGCTTGAAACCGAAAACGAAATCCACCCCGAGAGGTTGCCGGATTCGATCGGCCACCCCGAAAAATATGACGATTTATCGGGAAAAAAATTGTTTACGCTGCCTCCGGATGAGCCGTTCGATCTTGAAGCCTTTCTTGGCAGCGTGGAAAGCAGTCTGATTGAACAAGCTTTGCGACAATCCGGCGGCAATCAGACGCTGGCGGCGCAACGGCTAAGCCTTACAAAAGGTTCGTTACGCCACCGGATGCATACCCTTGGGATCAAGTCATAAGTCGGTATTATGCGGGCGACGACCGGGGTCGGTCGCCCATCCAGGTATGTGTTGCGGATGCGACGTTTGGGTGACGCCGCATCCGCCCCGAGAGGACGTGAAAAATTATCAAATCCCGGCGTATTCCCGGTAGAGCTTCATTCTGTATCTTAACGATTCCTCGTTCATACGTCCGTTGGCGGACCGCACATTCAACATTTTTCTCGGAACCGCAAATTTATCCGGATCGAATCCGCAGAGCTTCCGCCACTCGTTTTTGCGGCGCAGCATGTTCACACCGAGTTCGTCGATCTTTTCCTTCGTCCAGTCCAGCGATAGCGCGTTCAACCCTCTTATTACTATATCGACGTCGTAAATGGCGCGGGCGAAAAGGCAAATGGCCATTGAATTTATAATCATGCGCCATTGAGCCTCCTTCACCTGTTGCATGACCTGTTCCTCGACAGGCATGGGCTTTGTCAGTATCTTCTGGTCTATGCTGTAGCCCAGGTCATCCAGATGCGAATGCCTGACTCCGAGCAGCGAGGAAATCGCGAAATTTTCACCGGTCATGTATCCCGCCGGTTCCACACCACCGTAATGAATGGCAAAATCCGTTCCGCCCCATTTTTCACTACATTTGGCGCATCCCAGTTCGAGATCGCGGAAAAATTCCTCGCCTGCGGCGCAGCGCCGCATCATTTCGAGATAACTTTCGGTATTGCCGAAATTAAGCGCCAGGCCGCCGGTTTCTTTATCCGTAATAACGCCGCTGACATAAGCTTCCGAAGCCCACGCAAGCGTAATTCCCATACTGATGACGTCCCAGCCCTGGCGTTCCACTTCCAGAATCATTCGCAGAATGTCATGCGGTGACGCAACGGAAAGTGAGGTTCCAAGAGCGTATATCAGTTCGTAATCATACGAGACTTTCGACGTGGCGTAATGCCACGTCTGAAATTCTTCGCGCAACGTCGCCATGTGTATGCAACCGCATTGACAGTGAACGCAGCCGATATGCTGTGCGAGATGGTTTTTCGCAAATGTTTCGCCGGATACCTCGTCGGCGCTTTCAAAGCTTCCCTGGGAAAAATTCCGCGTCGGCAGCCCGTTCAGCATCGAAAGCGGCTTGATGTTTATAGCCGTGCCGACATCGTGGTACTTCGTCATATCCTTGGAGCGCACCACGCGATCGTAAAACTCGTCATAAACCTCGTTGTAAGCCTTCATTTCGGACTTTTCAAACTCCCATCCGCCGCTGCCGCTTACTACGATGGCTTTAAGGTTTTTACTTCCCATGACGCCGCCGAGGCCGGTGCGCCCGAAATGGCGCGAACTGTCGACAACCGCACAGGCCATCGGTGACAGGCGTTCCCCGGCGGGGCCTATGCGCACAATGGAAAGTTTGCGACCTGATACTGCTTCAGACGCGCGCAAAATGCGCTCGCACGCCGTCGCGCTGGCGCCCCAGAAAGTTGCGGCCGATTTGAAAGTAACCTTGTGGTTGTCTATGGAGAGATATGTCGGCCGTTCGGATTTACCGGTAATCACCATCACGTCGATTTCTGCGTCGCGCAATGCCATCGAAAAGCGGCCGCCCGCGTGCGATTCCCCAAGTTCGCCCGATAGTGGAGATTTGAAAAGAGCTATGGTTTTCGTTGCGACCGGATAAAGAGAATTGAAAGGTCCTATAGCGAAAATTATCGGGGCTTCCGGGACGTAGGGATCATCTTTGGGGCGCCCATGCTGGAAAAGAAGTTCCGTGCCGACCGAGGTGCCGCCCATGAAGCGATCAAAGATTTCTTCGTTACGTTCGACACGTGAGGTTTGGCTGGTCAAGTCGATGTAAAGTATATTTCCCTGTTTCATGCCTGTGCCTCCACCGCAGTTGTTTTTTCGGTTTCCCCGATGGGTCGTTCGACGACAGCAAGGACTCCGTTCGGGCAGTATTTGACGCATTGTCCGCAATGTATGCAAGGTATGGGAAGCTTTTCGGCTTCGTTCCATTGCAACGCGTCGATGCCGCACAAGCTAATGCATTTACGGCAGTGCATGCACTGATCCGCCTTCAACCGCACACCGCCGCCGCGCGCTACGGTAAGCGCTTCTTTTGAACAGGCGGTTATGCAGTCGGGCGTTTCGCACCGCGAACACACCCGCAATGAAAAAGCTCCTTCAACACCCGCATAATACCGTATGCGCAACGCTGATTTATTAGTTCCCCCATGCCGCCGTAAAATGCGTGAACACGCGTACATACAACTAAAACAGCCGATGCAGCGATCGCGGTCGACGACCTTTAGCACTTTTACAACATTTGCCATAAGCCTATCCTTTCTTTAGGAAACGCTGAGTAAATGTCTGTGCGGGCGAATCGCTACGTTGCGCGGTGCTCGCAATCTCGACATATTGAGTTGATATATGCCTCGGTTTCTACGCTCCGTGCGCCTTGCGCTTCATCCCGCACAGACATTTACTCCACGCTTCCTTTTTACCGATCCTTACTTTTCCAGTGAAGATGGAAAAAGTTCATATCGTGGTTTTGAGGCTGAACCAATACAAAAAAATAGCCATTATCTTGTTTTATTTTTTGCAGAGGCAATGGAAAAACTCCTTTAAACGCAGAATATTAGAAATATCGTCCATAAATATCCAAAATATCCTAAAACATCTTAAAATATCTGTACACCTTTATTAAATTCTTCCAACATTATGCCCGACATAAATGTGCCGGTTGCTGTTAATCGCAAGCCGTCTTTATCACGCGCCAGAAGACCAGATTGAATCCAGGACTGAATAAGCCGGTTACTTGATCCTTGAACGGGTAAGGCGGCAACTGGGATCCTGCCGGCCATCAGTCCTGTCTCTATCATCCGATCCTGCGCTTCCATGGGGCGATAGGTGAGTAACTCAATGGGTAAATTAATCCCGGCATTATCCAGATACCGGGGGTAATGCGCGTAGCGATATTCCCAGTCGCCGATTACACCAGAGGCAGAGGCGCCCAGTCCAAGCATGTCCTCGCCGCGGACGGCATGACGGTAGTAGAGGTTATCATCCGGCGGAAGGGCGTAATGGGCGAAATGGTTCTTGCCGTATCCATATTGCACCAGCAAAGACTCGGCGGCCTGCAGCATGACACAGCTTCGCAAGGGTGATGGGCGGTACCCGGGGAACACGCCAGGTATCTTTTTATTTCGTTGCGAGAGGTTTAATCGATACAGGGAAAAGCCATGCACTCCCTTGTCGATTAACCGCGATATATCATCAAGCAGCATTCCGACCGTTTGATCAGGCAAGCCATAGATCAGATCGACGCTGGTCGCCATCCCCGCTTCCATCGCCGTATAAAGGCGTTCAACCACATCGGATGAACTACTTGTTCTTCCCAGTTTACGACGCAAGGCGTCGTTCAGGGTCTGCACGCCCACATGAAGCCGTCGGAATCCCAGACTCTTCAACCGGTCGATATGCCGTGCCGCGGCTAAAGCGGCGGTGGTTTCAATCGCCCACTGTGTCCGCCGATTCACATTTAGCAGACTGTCCAATAAGTTTACAATTTCGGAAAACCTGTCTTCACCGATTGCAAGCGGAGTGCCTCCGCCGAAGTGGATGGTACTTACCGGCCGTCGCCTCATCAGTCCCCTCTCGCACCAGATATCGAGATCCCGCTTGAGGCGTTCAATATAAGCGGTAAAGCGTTCGTCGTCATGAGTTGCCACGACGGAGTGGCAATCGCAGAATATGCAGCGTTTGCGACAGAACGGCAGATGAACATAGACGGAAATATTCCCGTTACGCGCCGCGGCGGCGGTAATCAGTTTTTCCGCATCGTCGGAGACGTTGCGCAAGTAACGCTTGTCCTCCCACGTCGGCTTCGGCATGTGCGTTTGATCTAAAGGACGCCACTCTTCGGCAAGTTGCATGTTGACCAAAATATCATACCGAACCGACGGATCGTGAATTTCATGAATTTCGGTTTCGATTCGGCGACGGAACCGCAAATCGGCTTTGCCTTTTCTCGGGATTTCGCTCACCTGTCCAGCCATTGCTAAAATCCAATGTTCGGCCGCGAACTCCTGGAAACGGCAGCGCCAGTGCTTTACTGACATATCGGCGGTCGGGCATTGATCCGGACAGCTCAGGCAGCAGTGAAAAACGTTAAGGCAGTCGTGGCAACGCGCCGGGATATTTTCAGCCTGCCTGCGCAATCGGTCGATTCCGACCATATCGAGCGTATAGGTTTCTTCGGCGGCATTATAGCGTCCGATTGCGAGCGAATATTTCAGGTTTCGGCGGACACCGTGCATGCAGTTGGAAGCCGTACCGTCGGGCATGATTCTAAGGATGCCGCGCAGCACCTGACAGTATGTACCGTGCAGCTCGGTCAGCCGTGGACTCCCCATCGTTACTTCGATGCCGCGTTGTTCGCCCGTTTCACAAGCCCGAAGACACATCTCGGCTGCGACCGCCGGATCCGGTTCGATGTCCTCCGCGTGTACGGGAGCGAAAGCCGGCTCCAGGCGAATGCTGCGGATGCCAAGAACTGCGGATATGTATTCGACAACGTCATTCAGACGATGAATATTGGCCGCCGTTACAGTCACGCGGGCATCCAGATCTTCCGCAATGGAAACCAGTTTCTTAGCCGCGACCTCCAACCGGGACGACGATGATTTGCCGTTTCGGCATGGCCGGCATATGTTCTGAATATCCGGCGGACCATCACAGGAGAGCGTGACATGCGTGAATGTTCGACCTATCCAGTCGGCTTGCGCAGTATCCATCTGGCCGTTGGTGGTCAGATGGGCCGACCAGGCAACCTGTGCGTCACGCGCTTCGGCTTGTGTCATTTCCACGCACCACTGTAAATCGTCCCATTGGCAGGCAGGTTCGCCTTCGCCGTTAATATCCACCTGAAAAGGAACTCCGAAACTGGCGCAGTTCTTGGATACAAGCCTCGCCGCCGCCGTCGCCGCCTGCCGATCCAAAGCACCCGATTTGCGACCAGGCTTTGGCCGTGCGTAACAGTAGTTGCAAGCGAGACTGCACGAATAAGGCAGCTGGATGTTCAGACAGACGGGCGCGAATTCTTCATAATGTAACCGCCGCCACGACTCTTTCACATCGGCGGCGAACGCCGCCAGATCACGGGTCATATCCAAAGATTGACGCTCTCCGGAGAGGGGGTTGCCCGCCCATATAGAGTGAAGCCGGAGCAGTTGTTCGCGGGATACAGGCATCACATGCCCTGGAATATAAACAGCCGAAACGGAGTTGTCCTCGACACCGAAAATCGGCAACTCAGGATGCAAACGCCAATGGCTCACGACACATCCTCCATCGTAATTTGTCCGGCTGCGCGGCGACAGGACAGGCAGTCCGAACAGACACGGTCGCACGCCATCGTCGTTTGAAAATAAGCGAAGGGAAAAGATTGGCGTGAAAGAACGGATGCCGGTCCGCCGCCGATTTCGTGAGGCCAGAGCGCCCATCGCCGGATATATGCCCGCAGCACCTTGCGGTAAAGTATGGGATCGCTCAATGTCACACGACCGGCAAGTTTGTATTGATCAGCCACCGAATCGAGAAGATGGAGATGCTGGGGCAAAATCCACGCTCCAGTCAGGCGAAGCCACGGATCAAGCGAAAGACGCGGCTCGCACAACGATCGGGGCTCGCTGCAACCCGAACCCATCTCAAAAAAATGCTGTTTGCGATCAAAACATGGGGCAAGGCAGCTTTCGTTGACAATCAGACGAAGTTTTCGCCCAAAACTTGCGCGGATCGCAACGAGCCGCCCGGGTCGGCGAAGCATGCCCGTGGAAGGAACAAGCACGTTGAAAACATCCCGTATCAGCGCCGCCTGTGAGGGATCGGCGACCTCAAGTAGACAGGATGCCGTCAAATTGATATCCGGCAAACAAGATTTTATCCGCTCGGCCAGCCGCACGTCCGCCACGGTGACGGCGCAAACGCCGCCATACTCATAGAGCCGCCGTAGTTCATCCAGAATACAGTCGCAGAGTTCATCCAGCGGACGAGGCAATACGAATGGGTTGATCAGGCCTGCCATAGGCACGACTCTCGACTGTAATAGTTCTTTCAGATGTTGTTCCGGCTGAACGGGCATCCCACTTCCGATGCCGGCCAGATTGATCGGAAAATACACTTCTTTAATCGCTGAACCGTATTCATCCGCCAGCGCGGCCCAAAATTCCACAGGTTGGTCAATATAGGGAATTGACCATGTTTTTACCGCTTCGGGCGGCGTATCGCAACGGTTCGGCGAGGGGTCGTTTATCGTTATGGAGTTTCTCGATAAACGCAATAGGGCGGCCGATACGCACCCTCCGCTGCATTGACCGCTTTCCCGCAACGGGCAGCGCATGCACTCTTTGAAGACGCCGATCTCCCGGAATACGCGTGTCCGCAGTTGCAGGAGATCGTTCATTTGCGCCACCGTGTTCACCCCGGAAATGGGAAGCTGATCCAGTCCACCCAGGGGGAAACAGTGGATTGCCGACAAATCCGGCAAAATATCCGGAATGGCACCGCAGCGGCAGCCGATGTCCGCGGCGTCTATATCAGCCATCCGCATGAAATCGTTGCTGAACATGCACGGTACAAAACCGCAGTCCAAACTCAGCGAATATCCTTCAAGCTGAATATGCCGCAGAAGCAGTTCAATATCCTTGCCTGCGCGGCGATAATCGCGCGGGTGAAGCCAATGGTTCTTACGATCCATACGGGGATGCGCAAGCCCGATGCGGATGAATTTCTGCATGTCATGAGCCGCACTGAATTCAAACGCTTCCACAAGCGGTAATTCCGGACGATGAATATTCACGCCTATAAAAGCCCGCCGCCCAAGTACAGCCGCCGTCCGGGATACATGGGCGCGTATGCCATCCGATTCCGGATTCCCGATATTCAGGTTGAGCATCACCCGGCACCTGTCGGCAGATGCATCCATAATTGCGGTTAACGAATCATCAGGCATCAGCCCATTGCTGAAAACCAGCGCCTGGAGCCCTCTTTCCAGCGCCGCACACAGGATAGCGGGAAACTGCGGGTGCAGCGTCGGCTCTCCGCCCAGGAGCCGGATTTCCGTACAGCCGGAAGCGGTTATCCAATCCAATGCTTCCCGTGCTGCGTCCATCTGTATATCACTCGACTGTGCGGCGTGGTCGGCAAAGCAATAGACGCATTTCCGGTTGCAGGCGGTCGTCAGGACAAGATTCGCCATATCAGATCACTTCTTCCGAAGAATTGTCTGGCTCAAGTAAAACATCCTTCACCCAGCGACCCAGATTTTCCCGCACGATGTCGTTGTCCGGCATCCAGTCGTTCCCCATGATCCAGCGAAGGTTGATTTCGATATACGCCGTGTCATGCCCCCGGCAGGCCATATCCCATACGGCCGCCTCAGGGTAGGCAAGCAATTCCGAACGACGGGCGACCTCGTCAATGATCAAAATCCCGTTGTCATGCGTCACCCAACTAACACCGCGGGCTGCGCGGTACATATTTGATTCACACCGTTTCGCGCTCATTGCTCCACTGCCAACCGGTCATCCGCGTATTCCCATAACCGGATAACCAACTCCGGATCGCCCAGCAGCGCGTCGGTCCGGTTGCCCATACCTAAACGCTCCAGCAGTATGCATGTATGTACGAGTCGGGTTTGGCGACAATAGTCCGTGTACGACGTGCTGTGACCCGGCGGCGTTTCTATGACGATGCAACCGCCCGCACAGCTCCAACGGCAGAAACAACAGCGGCACCGCGACCGATCAACGACGGCGTCACGCAAGCTTTGCACGGCTTCCGGTTCGATACGCAAATCCCCTTTTTCGCTCACCCGGCCGATTTGCATGTCAAGACCCGCCGCCTGCCAGTCGCTTTTACGCAGATAACAAGACCGGACGCTCCTGTCCGCAGCCACGATGAAGGTGTCTCGGCCGACCGGGCATAGAGTATGTCGCGGCTGGTCGCTCATGGCAGCATATATACATTCAACGCCCGACTGTCGCGCGGTCCGGTATGCGCCCGTAAAGCCGCGGGCGAACAGGAGCGGATCGGGCGGCATGAGTCCGGCCGCCGTCGATTGCGGTGTGGATTTCATGGCCTCGAATACGACGGAATCCGGACGCAGTTCCCGGCACAGCCATTCGGCGATCTGCGGCATCCGCTCCACGTTCAGAGCCGAAATACAGCAACGGACGCACAATTCAACCGACGACCGTGACAAAGCTTGGGCCGTCGCCCACACGTCGTCGAATGATCCCGCGCCGTTTCGCAAAGCGCGGTGCGCGTCGTGATCCCGTGCCTGGCCGTCCAGCGACAACACGATTGCGTCGAAATAATCTTTAACGAAATTTAGCATCGCCCCGTTCAGCAACCCGTTTGTGCATGCCTCAACATGTGTGGGCAGATTATATTTACGTCCAAGGAAGCGCAGGCGGTGTACGGCAATCTCAATCAGATCAAACCGGGTGAATGGTTCGCCGCCGAAAAACTGCAAGTCCAGAGATTTTCCGTTTCCGTCCGCTATCAACTGAGCCCAACCGCCGAGCGAACTGCTGATCAATTCCTCGTTCATGTCGCCGCCGCCCTTTTCGGCGTCGAAGTCGCAGTACCGGCATCCCATGTTACAGCCGCGTGTCAGTATAAGCCCCAGGAACGGCGGCCGGGCCGCACCTTTTGGAACTGCGGGTTCGTCGCATGGATCCGACAAAAACGCGGTTAATTCGCCGAGCGACTCCGGTAACATGCGTTTCCGCAACAGTGTTTCCCGCAAAGCGGACAGTCCAGGCGCGTTCACGGCGGCGCTGAGCCCGCGCAGCGGCGAAACGATGAGTTCAACGGATCCGGCGGAGATAGTGTAGATGTCTTGTGTCATTGCCGAAAATTTGGAGTGCGGGAGCTTGCTCCCGCTTTTAATGCGGCGACTTGCCGCCGTACTCCCCAAAATTAGGATTTAGCTCGGACGCCAATAGTGTCCGCCGCCGATTGAACGCCCTCTTGAACTTGGACGCGAAACAGTGTTGCATGTGCAAACAGTGTCGCAGGTGCAGATTTTGTCACATGTGCAGACCCTGCCTGTCTTTATCTGCGTCATCTCACGTTTAGACTTGCCGCCTGGCTTGACCGTGCCGACCACGATTGTATTGCAAACGCATGTCGCCCCTGCCGGCAAAGCCGCCCCGGCGGGAAGCCAGACCGTGTTGCAGGTGCAGACCGATGCACCGACGCTTCCCCTCTCATCGTATCCCGTCAATTTCGTTTGTTCGCTTAATATCTTGGGATCGAACAATATCCAGCGGCGTTTATCACCCTCCAGTTCCCATAGAATGATGTATCCCATACGGTCTCCGGAGGCCAACAGTTTCCCGTTGGGACTGAACGCGGCGGAATAAACATTGTCGCGGTGTTCCTCCAGAGTCACTTCCAGCTTCCCTTCCGGTAGCGACCAAAGCTTGATTGTTTTATCATCACTACCAGAGGCCAAAAATCCGCCGTCGGAACTGAACGCGATTGATCTTACATTCGAGCTATGTCCGTTCAGGGTTGTTTGCAGTTCGCCCTCCGACAGCGACCAAAGTTTGATTGTTTTGTCGTTACTACCCGATGCCAGGAGTCCGCCGTCCGGGTTGAACGCGACCGAATTCACAACGGCGCTGTGGCCGTTATTCAGCGTCGCTTGCGTCCTGCCGTCCGGCAGCGACGACAGTTTGGATATATTGTCGTTTCCACCCGATGCCAGAAGTTTGCCGTTTGGGCTGAACGCAACCGAATTCACCGCCTGCTTGTGTCCATCCATCGTCGCTTGCAGTTTTCCCTCCGGCAGCGACCATAGTCTGATTGTATCGTCGTTTCCGCCCGACGCCAGGAACTTGCCGTCCGGACTGAACGCTGTCGATCTCACCGGCCGGCTGTGCCCCTCCAGCGTTGCTTGCAGTTTTCCCTCCGGCAACGCCCATAGTTTAATTGTGTTGTCGTCACTGCCGGATGCCAGGAGTCCGCCGTCCGGACTGAAGGCGACCGAATTCACCTCGTTGCCGTGTTTTTCCAGAGTCGCTTGCAGTTTTCCCTCCGGTATCGACCACAGCTTGATTGTTTTGTCTTTTCCGCCAGATGCCAGAAATTTGCCGTCCGGACTGAACGCAACCGACCAGACCGTATCAATGTGCGCCCTGGGGAGATTGGCGATCCCGTCTTTAAGAATCAGCATTTTATTACCGGCAGGGCTGTTCGCGGCATATACGTCCGACTCCATTCCTGTCGCCGCGGCTATGGCGCCCGCCGCCTGGATGAACGACCTGCGGCTTAGGCCGTAGCCGCCGCCGTCGCGTTTTATGGCGAATAACTGCGGCTTTTCTCCGCCCGTCCTGTCTGTCGTTTCGTTTTCGTCACTCATCGCAACCTCCTTCAATAATGATATGCGCCGCCGCGGGATGACACAACCCGACCAGGCAAAGCCGAACGAACAACTCCCTGGTTTCGTCAAACGCTTCTTCCGACGTTAGCCCGTATTCACCTGCCATATATCGCGAAATCACCCGAAGGTTCCTTCCGCAGTCGTACTGCGCCAGCATGGCTTTTTCGCGTGGCGCAAGCGTCAGCACGCAAACGCTTCTACCGTCTTTGTCCGACCGGTAGATGCCGTCCGGGCGGATATCCGGCTCGTGCCCGTTCATCCAAACCGGTACCATTTCAGCGGCCACGGCTTCCGGTACCCGACCTATCTCATCCAGAGAACATTGTGGGATACCTTTTATCTCTTCGCGGAGGCTCAGGGCTTCGCTAAACAACCCCAGCCAAAAACCGCGCCTGGACACCGCCGGAGATCGTGAAGAGGAGTTATTTAATTTTATCATGATACGGATCCCTGGACATTCCGCCCGCCTTTAATACCATCGCCGATAACTTCAAACATGAAATTACCTCATGGAAGTACGGTAGCGAGCTCCCGCTTTTAAAGCGGCGGCTTGCCGCCGCACTCCATATAGGCGCTCGTTTCCCGCAACCCTTGCCAAAAACCGCCGCCGTCAGCCATATAATTCTGCAACAAAGCCAGGGTGATTTTCCGGGTGGCGCGACATCGTCCTTCACTGTCGCTTCGCTTTCCCGGCCGGCGCGTGGCGCAGTCGCCGCAGCAGTGCCAATAGCAGAAGCAGTCCTCGCACTCCTTGCGGCGTCGCTGCTGAACGTCCAAAAACGCCTGTAGGGCATGTCTGTCGTATTCAACCGCGCCGTTATTTACACGTCCGACGGTGAATCCACCCGCCAGCGGGCTTTGCTCACTGAAAACCTCGAAGCAGGTGACCAGCCGACCGTCGGCCGTTGCTACGGCGGCTTTCAAAGGAGCCTGGCAGAACAACGGAGCGACAACTAATGGACGCGCTCCCGAATAGTATACCTGTCGCCCGACCTGCCTGCCGATCTCCCAGGCTTCCATGAACCGGTCCGCAAACACGTCGGCAAAATCAGTAGTAATATCGGCATAATGGCCACGGCTGTCGGTGAATGTCGGTTCGATTTGGATAGTACACGCCCGGGTATTTTGGCAGATGAACCGGATCCCTTCCGGAACCAGCTCAACCGAATCCTCAAGGACGGTCATACGAATCCCATACTCCACGCCGGCTGCGTCCATTTCACGGATACTCTCCATGACGGTTTCAAAGGTTTCGCCGCCGCCGTCGGTTGGCCGCTGAACATTCTGAACCGAAGGCACGCCATCCATCGACAGGCTCACGTTCTGAAAATGCCGACAGATGAACCGGCGTTGGGAAGCGCTCCAGACGCCGTTGCTGCTCATCGAAAAACCGGTGCGAGAGTCCCTTTCCTTTGCGTATTCCACGCAGCGAACCATGAGATCCCAATGAACCGTGGGTTCGCCTCCACCATGAAACATGAGGGAAGGCGGTTCCGCATCGGAAGATTGATTAGGCGATGCAACTGCGGCGTTTGCGATCACATAGTCGATAACTGACTTTGCCGTCGGCCACGTCATTTCGACGGTTTTTGATTCCGATCCGGCGTTCGCATAGCAATAGACACAGCGTAGATTGCATCTGTTGGTCATCAACAATACGGCACAGGTCGGCGCCGGGCCATTATTGGGGATGTCGAATGCGGGACACTCCAAAAGTGGTTCGTCGAATCCAACGGCGGACAGAAACTGCTCCACATCGGCATCCGCTTTTTGCGGTGAATCGTTTCTGTGCCGGACGTAATCGACCAGGGCCTGATTTCCCGTAAAAGCCAGACGTCGCAGCGGGTTATAGATAATCCGCTGTTCCGCAAACGGAATAAAATATATGTCCATAATTACCTTGGGGTTTTTGAACCCACAAATTAAATACTGATGACACAAAATTATTTTTTTTCGGCTTTACGCATATTACCTCCGCTCCAGGCATCAGCTTATTGTAAATCGTAAATTCTAACAATTCAGCAGCATATCATTTTAGAGCGAGTTGACTATTCGTCGCATTCGTGTCCATTCGTGGTTCTAAGCGGACGCGATTTCGCCGACGGCAACAACGGCCCGGTCTATATGTTCTTCCGTATTGAAAGGGCCGAGGCTGAAACGTGCCGTGCCGAAAAGCTTATCCGTGCCAAGCCCCTTATGGACGAGAGGCGCGCAATGCAGCCCTGTGCGGCATACAATGCCGTATTCCGCGTTCAGAATCGCGCCGGCTTCGGCCGCTTCCAGACCGGAAATATTAAAGCTTAAAGTCGGTGTATGGTTTTCGCGCCGATCCGCACAATATGTGACTACGTTGCCGATCGCCTGTAATCCCTGCCGCAGGCGATCCCATAGATCCATTTCGCGGACATGGATTTGTTCGATCACCTGTTTGTTTAACCAGTTGCAGCCGGCGTAAAGGCCGGCAATGCCCAGAATATTCAGGGTGCCGCATTCCAGACGGTAAGGAAATTCCTCCGGATGTGTTCTAAGTTCTGAAAATACGCCGGTTCCGCCGAAGCGTGTCGCGCGGATCGGAACATTTTCTCCCGTGTATATTCCGCCGATTCCCACGGGCCCCATCAGGCTTTTGTGTCCAGTAAAAGCGATAAGATCAATGTTCATTTCCCGCACGTTGATGTTTATGGTTCCCGCCGTCTGGCTCGTATCGACAGCGAAATATACTCCGGCTTCGCGGCAGATTTTTCCCGTTTCCAAAAGCGGCTGAATCACGCCTGTTACGTTCGACGCGTGATTCAATAAAACAAGTTTTGTGTTTTTCCGAACGGCGGCTTTCACATCGTCAGGCGAAATAACCCCGGCTCCGTCGAAAGGGATGTATGTAACTTCGATCTCGCCCGCCTGCTCTTTATGATAAAGCGGGCGCAAAACGGAGTTATGTTCCAGGAGGCTTGTAATAACGTGGTCGCCCGGCAAAAGCATTCCCTGAATAATCTGGTTTATGGCGTCGCTGGCGTTATGGCAGAAGGTCAGCCGTTTGGAATCGTTTCCTCCGAACAGTTCGCAGAGCATTTTACGTGTCTGCGATACAATCTGATCGACCCGCCCGGTTGCGCCGGATCCCGTCCGCGCCGGACTGCCGCCGCAGGTTGAATAGAACTCGTGCATAAAGTCATGGACTTCACGGGGTTTTGGATAAGTCGTCGCCGCGTTGTCGAGATATATTATGTCCGGCATTTGTCCCCCTCATTAATACTTGGCTGCTTTGGCGCGAAAAATTTCCCTTATCGCCTTCAGTTCCACGTTGTAGCGGCCGTCCCTGAAATCGGGAAATGTCCATTCAAAAGGCTGATAACGTCCGTCTCGATAACGGGCGACCATATCGACCCAGACGCCGCCGCCAAGATATATTTTCTGCCCGGCCCCCTTGAAACTGGCCAGTACGATTTTATTGAGGTCCATGTAGCCGACATCAAGGTTGACAAGCCGTCCGTTTTCCCCGGCGATTTTATCTTCAATATCGTTGGAAACATGTTTTGCTTTGCCTAGACGCTCCGGAGGAAACGGTTCTCTGAACGAAATCAGCCGCCGCAGAAGATTTTTTCCCATTTCCGGTTCATAGTAATCGGTCGGATCGAAAGGATGATCCGGTCCGGCGTAATCAATTTTACCCCACGCGGATTCCATGAGTAGCACGGCCGCTTGCAGCGCGTCCCGGTGTGAGTATAGAGCCGCGACAAACAGTTTTACAGGGCCGGCGTTACATGGTCGCGCCATTTTGTTCCTTTTTCAGCAGGTCGAGCGCGCGCTTGACAATCTCCAGATGGATGCCGAATTCGTCGGTGATTTTCGCCGCGAGCGCGTGTTCCGGAATTTTTTCGCGGCAAATCGAACCGTTGTTGCCGACCTGAAACATTGAGTCGCGCAGGTATATTCTACCGAAGGTTCCCGCGCGTACCAACAGCGGATAACGCATCATTTCCCAGTGAAAAGAGGCGTCCCATGCCTTGTTGAACTCATCGGTATCCACGGGCGCCGTCTTATACGTAAGGCGATAAACGCTTTTTTCGCCGCGTTCCGTGAAAAGAGAAATCCCGGTTTTATCCGGAACAAGCTTTAATTGTTCTCCGCCGGACGCTATTTCCATCGGGCCGGTTAGCGCCAGGGGAACAGGTTCGGTGATAAGAAAACCGGGATCGAAAAGATATGGTTCGCCGTCGATCCTTACAAAAAGCGCGCTGTGTGTATTTCGTCCATAGCTTCGATCCGCCAGCAGGTACTCCGCTTCAAATCCCATGCGGCGCGCCAGTTGACAAAAGGCCGACGTCAAAGAAAAACAGGTGCCGCCGGTTCCCCAACGAATATGATCTGAAATGACCTCATCCGGACTCCGTCGGGCTTTTTCATCGCTGCCTGCCTCGGCGCGCCGGATGATTTTGGTGATATTTTCATAGGGAATCCGCGAAAAAGCCTGTGCCGCCGCGCTCAAAAGCCCTGGTGGAGGCTGAAGCCCATCGAGATGAAAATAGTTTACAAATTCCGCCAATACATCGTCCTTGATGGTCTTGCTCACATTATCGAGCATTTCCGGCATCTGCATACGGTTCGCTCCTTTGCCTGGATATTTCATCCCGTGCACTCCGGTATCTTTTAGTATACCTTCTATGGTGTAGAAACCGCGGTGGCAGATCGGAAAATTTTTCGACGAAGTCTGGTATTGCTACGGAGTCTGTGTTTTTCATGCCGGATTGGATTAAGGACGGCAATATCAGTGGGAGTTATGCTTCCTGCGATCATTCCGTACACACTTTTCCGCCGACGAATGATACATAAAAATAACAACAATAAAAAATGCATGTTTTTGTCGCATTGCCGATATGTACTGACGGGCCAAAAATTCTTTTAAAGACGTATTTACCTTAAAGGAACATAAAAAGACCTGAAAGGGAACAAACAAGGGAGTTGAAAAGATGGATACTGATCTGGAAATTCTGGCGGAATACGTGGAAGAATCCCGTGGGCATCTTGAACATGCGGAAAAAATCTTTGTGGAGATCCAGAAGGCCGGAACCGCGCCGCAGGAGTCCATAAACGATCTTTTCCGTGCCATTCACACCATAAAAGGGTCGGCGGGATTTCTTGGGTTGACCACCATAAGTACGCTCACGCACGCGATGGAAAGCCTTTTGGACGACCTCCGCGAAGGCGCTATTTCGCTGTCGCCAGCCATATCCGAAGCGCTTATTGAAGGCACGGATATGCTGAACAACATGTTTGACGACATCGCAAGAAGCGAAAGCTTCGACACTGGCGAACTCGTCGAAACCCTTAAGAAGCTTCGCGAAGGCGACGTTTTTTCGGTGCTGCCGGCTGCCGCCAAGGAAGAACCTGCCGCCGAACCTGAAGCCGTTGTGGAAGAATCCGTCGCCGCGGAAAAACCTGAGATTTTGGAAGAATCAACCGTTGAGGAAAAACCCGTGGCCATAGCGGAAGAACCTGTTGCCGTGGAAGAACCCGTGGTTGAGACGCCGGTCGATGTTAAAAAAAACGAAGCTTCCGCGATCTCTCTTGTTGACGGCGCGCCTAAACGCGGATCACAGGTAGCCGTATTTCCCAAGGCGGAAGATACGCCGAAACTAAAAGCTCCATCAGCCGCGCCTGCCGCGGCAAGCGGCGAAAAACATGAAGAATTTTTAAGAATACGTATTGATATTCTTGATCGCCTGATGATGCTTGCCGGGGAACTGGTGTTGGTACGCAATCAGCAGCTTATGCATCTTGATGAGGCCGACGCAACGATGCACAGCATCACCACGAGCCTTAATTCTGTTACGACCGAACTGCAGGAAACCATCATGCGTACCCGGATGCAGCCCATAGGCACGGTGTTTTCAAGGTTCTCCCGCATGGTTCGCGATCTCAGCCGCAAGCTTGGCAAACAGATAGAATTTATAACGGAAGGCGATGAAGTAGAGCTGGACAAAAACATGCTTGAAGCCATTGCCGATCCTTTGACGCATCTGATTCGCAATGCTTGCGATCACGGCGTTGAAAAACCGGAAGACCGTATTGCCGCCGGCAAATCCGCCGAGGGCAGGATAACGCTGTCGGCGTACCATGAAAGCGGTCAGGTGCATGTCGATATTAAAGACAACGGCAAAGGAATAAACCCGGAAGTTATCAGGCGGAAAGTCCTTGAAAAGAATTTAAAAACGGAAAGCGAACTCGCCCATGTTTCAGAGCAGGAACTGCAGAGCATGATCTTCCTGCCGGGTTTCTCAACGGCCGCTACAATCACGGATGTTTCCGGCCGCGGCGTCGGAATGGACGTCGTGAAAACCGGCGTCGAAAAGTTCGGCGGAACCGTGTCGATTACATCGGTGGAAGGTGAAGGATCGACGGTAAAACTTCATCTGCCCCTGACGCTGGCAATCATCCCGTCGCTGATCGTTCAGTCCGGCAATGAACGTTTCGCCATTCCCCAGGTAAATCTGGAAGAAGTGGTTTGCCTCTACGACGATGACGTGATCAATCTTATAGAATGCGCGGGTTCGGTCGAAGTTTTCAGATTAAGGGATTTTCTGCTTCCAATGGTACGTTTGCGCGAAGCTTTGGAGCGTACGGAAGTTTTCGACGCGGATGCGTTGTCTGAAGTTACCGAGAAAAACGCCCGGGCACGAAAAGATTTGGCGGCGAAACGCAAGGATGCGGAGGACGGCGGGCATTACATGCACGTTTCTCTGAACTTCGCGGTGCTGCGCGCCGGCAATACGCGCTTCGGCCTGATTATCGACCGCATCATAGGCAGTGAGGAGATCGTGGTTAAGCCCATGCATCGCGCCGTAAAGGATATTACATTGTATTCCGGCGCGACGGTTCTTGGAGACGGGCAGGTTGCGATGATTCTTGACGCCATGGGTCTTGCGCGCCATTACAACGTTCGTGACGTCGCCGACGGCAAGGAGGAAAAGAATGTTATGACCGGACTGGAAGGCGGCGAGGTGCGCTCAATGCTCCTTTTCTCCAACGGCGGCAACGAGCAGTTCGGCATCTCAATGCAGGACGTCAAACGGATAGAAACCGTGGAAACTTCGAAGATAGAACATATCGGTTCCCAGGAATACATCGCGCTCGACGGCGTTTCCACACGCGTTGTCAGGTTGGAAGACATGCTCAACGTGCAATCTTCCGTGCAGCCTGAAAACATGTTCTTCCTTATTCCGCAGAATGTCAGAAGACCTTACGGACTGCTGGTTGAAAGACTGCTGGACAGCGGACATTACGAGATCAAGTTGAACCGCGAAAGTTACATTGCCGACGGAGTGGAAGGCACCGCTCTCATCAAGGACAGGATGACCATCCTTGTGAATCTTGAGCAGTTTATGGACATAATAGACTGCATGTGGTACGGAAAACAAACGGCATAACTATTATTAAGACGTGTTGCGGGCAAGCCTCTGTACGGCTTTAGCTTGCGGCGTGTTATTTAAGGAAGCACTGAGTAAATGGCTGTACGGGATGAAGCGCACGGAGCGCATGAGCTGAGTCATATCAGTACATACATTGAGGTTAAGAGCACCGCGCAACGCGGCGATTCGCCCACACAGTCATTTACTTAGTGTTTCTTTCTATGGACGGGTAACATGAGCGACAATGATTTAGACGGTTTTTTAAATCGTTCCGTAGTTCAGATGTGTACGTTCAGGATGGCTGACCGCCTGTTTGGCGTTGATATTCTGGACGTCAAGGAAGTAAATGAAAACATCAACGTAACTCCTATTTACCATGCGCCACCAGATGTGTGCGGGTATATCAACATCCGGGGGCAGATACTTTTAGTCGTCAACCTGCATGAAACATTCGGACTAGAGAAGCAAAAAACGGAACAAACCTCAAGTGGAAAAATAGTGGTGTTCAAGCAGTCCGTTGACGAGCCTTTCGGCATCCTGGTGGATGAAGTTTGCGATGTCGTTCCCATTGATACGCAACGCGTTGTCGACCGGCGTTCATCGACGGCTGATACGGCGGAAGCGCGTGAATTGCGCCGGGTGCGCGATGAAATGGTTGTAGGCGTATATCCTCTGGAAAAAGAACTTTTATTAATTTTGAATGCCCGGCGAATACTTGGTACGGGCGGCAAAAATGTAAAATCAGGAGAAGCTGCGTGAAAGATATAAAAATGAGCGTAAAACTGTTGGGATCGTACATTATTATCGCCCTTATCGCAGCGGCTATGGGAATTTACCTGCGATCCGGCATAGTGGAAATGAGCGCGCAAGTCAGCGAAATGCACGATAAAGGCGGGATCCCTCTCGCCGATCTTCTTGACACAATAAGCGAACTCGATTCACTACGCATGATATCCTATCGTCTGTCGATTATTGAAAATCAGACTCCTGAAAAACGCAGGGAAATTATGAATGAAGCCGATGGTTTTTCCACGTTAGTAAGAGAGGGTATAAAATTCCAGGGTGATTTCCTGGTAACCGATAAAGGCCGAAAATTAATTGATAGCCTGGACAGTGAATTTCAGAAATACGTCACCAGATTAAAGACTTATGCCGACGATCTTGATAGCGGGAAGACGCAACCGGTAATACCGCAGGAGCTTCGCGATATTGCAGCGAGAATGAACGAAATATCAGGCGAATTCATCAGTACCAAAAAAAACGTTCTGTCCGATATGGATAAAAAGAGCAATGAACTTGAAGACGCCGCCAGATCTAGAAGTACGTATATGATTTTCTTCGTAGTCGCGCTGGCGGTGGTTTTCGGCGTAGTTATGACGCATTCGATTACAAAGCCGGTCGCCGCACTTGTGGCGGGATTTAAAAAAGCTTCAAGCGGCGACATGACCGCCCGTTCAGGCTTGGAGCAGAACGACGAAATCGGCGAGGTTGCGCGTGCCGCCGACGATTTTTTCAGCAGAATGCAGGGGATAGTCAAGGACCTTAGTATGCATTCGGACACCCTTGCCGGCGCGTCGGAAGAACTTTCAGCAATATCTCGCGATCTTGCCACCGCCTCCGAAGAAACGGTTAACCAGGCAACCACGGTTGCGAGTACCACCGAGGAGATGGCGGTAAACATCAACACTATGGCCAGCGGCGCGGAAGAGGCCAGCGTGAACGCCAATGAAGTCGCCAGCGCGGCGGAAGAAATGAGCGTAAACATGGATACCATCGCCGCGGCGGTGGAAGAAATGAGCATGAGCATTACGCATATAGCGTCAAACGCCGGTGATGCTCACAATGTCTCGAATGAAGCCAAGGGAAAAGCGAATGAAGCTACGGATGTTATGGGCAAGCTTGGTACGGCGGCCAAAGAGATAGGACATGTTACCGAAGTTATAAAGAAGATCGCCGATAAGACAAACCTATTGGCGCTGAACGCCACTATTGAAGCGGCGAGCGCGGGTGAAGCAGGAAAAGGTTTCGCTGTTGTCGCGGGTGAAATCAAGGAATTGGCGAACCAAAGCGCGCAGAGCGCCGACGATATTGCACGGCGCATTGACGGTATTCAATTGGGAACCGGCAGCGCGGTTGAAGTAATAACTGCGGTATCCGACATTATCCAGAAGATAAACACTTCAGTTGATGTCATATCGGATAGCGTGAGCGAACAGAGCAGGGCGGTCAGCGAAATATCCTCCAACGTGGCGCAGGCTTCGACGGGCGCAAAAAGAGTTGCATCGGCTATCGGCGAAGTAGCCAAAGGCGCTATTGACGTGAGTCGCAACGCAGGCGAAGCGGCAAAGGGCGCCAATCATGTCGCTTCTAATGTCAGCTCCATGAGCGCGGCGGCGCGTGAATCATCCCAGGGCGCAGGCCAGGTAAATCAGGCATCGACGGATTTGGCCCGCATGGCGACCGAATTAAAGGGTATAGTAAACCAATTCAAAATATAAAGGTACGTAATGGATCAACCTGTAAGGGTTCTTGTTGTTGACGATTCAAAGGTTTTTCGAAGCATACTGGAAAAAATAATATCCGCGATTCCAGGCGTGCAGGTAGTCGGCAGTGTTGGAAAAGGCTTGGATGCGTTGGAGTTTCTCCGGATAAGAACGGTCGATCTGGTGACTCTTGACGTCGAAATGCCGGACATGAACGGCATGGAGACGCTTCAGAAAATGATTGAGCAGAAATCGGCATTCAAGGTTATGCCCGACGTGCTGATGATAAGTTCTCTTACGCGCACGGGTTCGGATATTACGCTTAAGGCTCTGGAGCTTGGAGCGTTTGACTTTATCGCGAAACCCGGCGCGAATATGCAGAACGCCCAGGAGCATCTGACGCGTATGCTTCAAAACGCGATATCCACGTGGAAACACAGGCAGACTATGAGAAAGTCCGGACCGGCGTTTTCTCCCGCAGCCGCCGGGAACGCAGCTCAGTCAGTCCGCATCCCGGCTCCGGCGAGCGCCGCAGTTTACCCGATTCCTCCGGTGTCGCATACAAAGCCGATAATGGCCATAGTTCTGGGTGTTTCAACCGGGGGACCCAAGTCTTTGGCGGAGATGCTTCCGAAATTATGCGCGTCCACGGATTTGCCCATAATGTTGGTTCAGCACATGCCGCCGAATTTCACAAAATCTCTTGCCGACAGCCTGGCGCTTAAATGTAAGCATAAAGTAGTTGAAGGAGAAGCCGGAATGGTTGTAGAATCAAAACATGTTTACATTGCTCCCGGCGGTAATCATATGACGGTACGAACCCGTGGAACGGATTTTGTTCTGGATACCAATCAGGATCCTCCTGAAAACGGCTGCCGTCCCAGCGTGGACGTCCTGTTTCGTTCGGCGGCTAAGGCATATCCCGTGAATTCTCTCATTGGTGTTATCCTGACGGGAATGGGTAACGACGGTACGCCGTCCCTGCCCGAAATGAAAAGAAAGAGCGCCTATTTAATCGCACAGGACGAGGAATCGTCGGTTGTTTACGGTATGCCGAGAGCCGCCGCCGCCACCGGTCTTTTAGACAAGGTTGCTTCACTTACAAATATTCCTGGCGCCGTGCTGGAAAGAATCAATATGGTGAGAAGATGAATTCTGTCGAGTATAAAGCAATTACTGATTATGTGTTCAACTCATGCGGAATTGTGCTTGGCGACGACAAGGAATATCTTGTAAAACAACGCCTTACACCGGTGCTTCCCTTGCTTGGATATAAAGATCTATCTGAACTTGCCCAAATTCTAATAAAGGGAACTTCGAATTTTGTCATACGCGAAAAAGTGGTAAACGCCATGACAACGAACGAAACTTCATGGTTTCGTGACGGACATCCCTTTGATACCTTCCGCGACAAAATCCTGCCGGATATGTTCAATCTTGTGCGTGACCGAAAAGGCAGACCATGGCAGCGCCGGGGGCCGAAAGTCAGTATCTGGAGCGCAGCCGCCTCAACGGGGCAGGAAGCTTACTCCATCGGCATACTGATTGCCGAGGCGATCAGGTTAAAGGGTATGGGCACGGTGCTGATGGAAGATTTCGGAATTCTCGGTACCGATATTTCATCTGACGCCCTGTCGAAGGCGATGCAGGGTAAATATTCGATTATTGATATAGGGCGCGGCCTTCCACGTGATTTATGTGACCGCTATTTTATCCTTAGTGGAGATCATTACCATGTAAAGGAAGAAATACGCAAAATGATGGATTTCAAATTGTTCAACATCCAGGAAACATTTACGCAGATAGGCGGATTTGACGTTATTTTTTGCCGGAACATTTTGATTTACTTCACAAACGACGCAAAAAAGAAAATATTGTCTCAGTTCTACCAGATGTTGGCGCCCGGCGGGTACCTGATGCTCGGTTCTGCGGAAAATCTATACAATTTGAATGACGAATTTAAAACCGAGCGTTACGGCGCGACCACGATTTACAGAAAACCATAAAATCTACAGGTTAGGAAAACGCTGATTAATTGCCTGTGCGGGCGAATCGCCGCGTTGCGAGGTGCTCGTAACCTCGACATATTTCTGTATATGCCTCGGTCCTTGCGCTCCGTGCGCCTTGCGCTTAAGCCCGCACAGACAATTAATCAGCATTTTCTTAGGAGCTGTTCAGGAAAAAATTTCAAAAAACTGCTTTTGGCGTTTGCCATAATAAAAAGGCGATATTAAAAATTCTGCGTCGTGGGAAATAGCTAATATTTCACTCAGGCTACAAAAAGATGAAGAATTTGAGGTGTGCGCGGTTGACAACAAAATGTTCGCATCTTACTATTAGCACTCGCTTCGAACGAGTGCTAACAACGCGTGCGGCCCGTTGGCGGCCGGTGAGGAACGCAATAGTACCTAATTTAAAACAAATTTAGGAAATGCCGAGTAATTGTTCGTGCGGGATGAAACGCAAGGCGCACGGAGCGTAGAAACCGAAGCCATATATCGGTACATACGTCGAGGTTGCGAGCAACGCGCAACGTAGCGATTCGCCAGCACGGACAATTAATCAGCATTTCCGTATCGAAAGGAGATAAAAATGAACGTTAGACCTTTGCACGATCGGGTGCTTGTAAAACGCATTGAGGAACAGGAAGTGGTTAAGGGAGGCATTATCATCCCCGACACCGCCAAGGAAAAACCGATGGAAGGCGAAGTGGTCGCCGCAGGTCCCGGAAAGACAACTGATTCCGGACAGCGCGCCGCTATGGACGTGAAAGCCGGAGATCGTATCCTTTTTGGGAAATATTCCGGGACGGAAATCAAGATTGACGGCCAGGAATACCTGATCATGCGTGAAGACGAAATTCTCGCGGTCGTCGGATAATAACTTAACGGGCATAAGCCACATAACACATAACGAAAGATAACTAAGAAAGAAATAAGGAGCATTTGAAGGTATGGCAAAAGAAATTATTCATGGTGAGCAGTCCCGTCAGGCGATTCTCCGTGGCGTAAATCAGCTTGCGGATGCGGTAAAGGTTACCCTGGGCCCCAAGGGGCGCAATGTCGTTCTGGACAAAAAATTCGGTTCCCCGACCATTACAAAGGACGGTGTTACTGTTGCCAAGGAAATCGAACTGGCGGATCCGATGGAAAACATGGGTGCGCAGATGGTGCGTGAAGTCGCCTCGAAAACTTCCGATGTGGCCGGGGACGGCACTACCACGGCGACAGTACTGGCGCAGGCCATTTTCCGCGAAGGTGTGAGAAACGTGGCCGCCGGCGCCAACCCGATGGCCATCAAACGCGGCATTGAACAAGCGGTTGCCGCGGCCGTCGAAGAACTGAAAAAGCTGTCCAAGCCGGTCAAAGGCGAGATGATTTCCCAGGTTGGAACCGTTTCGGCAAACAACGACAAAACCATCGGCGGCATTATCGACGAAGCGATGAAGAAAGTCGGCAAAGACGGCGTCATCACGGTTGAAGAAGCCAAGTCGATTGAAACTTCATTAGAAGTGGTCGAAGGTATGCAGTTTGATCGCGGATATCTCTCCGCCTATTTCGTGACCGATCCGGAGAGAATGGAAGTCGAACTAAACGATTGTTTGATTCTGCTCTATGAAAAGAAGATCAGTTCGATGAAGGATCTGCTTCCCCTGCTTGAACAGGTGGCAAAGAGCGGGCGGCCTTTCGTGATTATCGCCGAAGATATTGAAGGCGAAGCCCTGGCGACACTGGTTGTCAACAAACTACGTGGTACGCTGTCCATCGCCGCCGTTAAGGCACCCGGATTCGGCGACCGCCGCAAAGCCATGCTGGAAGATATCGCCATTCTGACCGGCGGCAAGGTAATTTCCGAAGACCTCGGCATAAAGCTGGAAAGCGTCCACATGGAAGATCTTGGCCGCGCCAAGAAGATCATGATCGACAAGGACAACACCACGATCATCGAAGGCGCCGGCAAACACTCCGACATCGAAGGCCGCGTAAAACAGCTCCGCGTACAGATTGATGAAACCTCGTCCGATTACGACCGTGAAAAATTGCAGGAACGGCTGGCCAAGCTGGTTGGCGGCGTCGCCGTCATCAAGGTCGGCGCGGCGACCGAAACCGAGCTAAAAGAAAAGAAAGCCCGCGTGGAAGACGCCATGCACGCCACCCGCGCAGCGGTTGAGGAAGGGATTGTTCCCGGAGGCGGCGTCGCGCTGCTCCGCTGCATCCCGGCGCTGGAAAAGCTGAAGATCGCCGACGATGAACAGGTCGGCATCAGCATCGTCCGCAGGGCTCTTGAAGAACCGCTCCGCATGATCGCGTTCAACGCCGGTCTTGAAGGCGCGGTGGTTACTGAAAAGGTGATGCAGAACAAAGAGGCGAACTTCGGATTCAACGCGGATACCGAAAAATATGAAAACCTGGTGGACTGCGGCGTAATTGACCCGACCAAGGTGACCCGTTCCGCGCTGCAGAACGCCGCGTCCGTCGCGGCTCTGCTTCTGACCACTGAAGCCCTGATCTACGAGATCAAGGAACCTGAAAAAGCCCCGGTAATGCCTCCCGGCGGCGGCATGGGCGGGATGTACTAAGTATTTATTCTCGGGAGTTACAAGCAAAAAATGGTGCTTGAGCGTTTTGCTCAGGCACCATTTTTTACTTGTAACTCCCATTCCATGTTCCGCGCTTAATTCTCAAGAACTGTTCGCTCCATCTTTCCTCTTACCACTGATTTCGCTTGCAATCACAGCGGTTTCCAGCGATATTTTCACCTATGGAGAATAACGAATATCCGCTAAATATGGGCGATGACAGGATCCTGAGAAATGGGGAACAGCTCGTTGTGTGTTCGAAAGCGGATATGGATGAATGGGAGGTTCAAGAAAAACGTAAGACGGTAATTTACATAAATAATGAAGTCTGGTGCCTCGTCGGGAAACAGTTTTACACGAAAAATGAGGTGCGCTATCTGCTTGAACCCTGGCCGGATGCCATGAGGGAAATACCTGGCCGGGTAATCAGATACGGCGAAAAATACGTGAAATCCAGAGACGAGGCTTTAAGAAAAATGATGTTTACTTCAAGGATAAGCATTGTCCTTTACCTTCTGACACCGTTGATCGGATTTTTGCCATCTCCTGTTAAAACAAAAATAGAAGCTGACTTTGGAATACCGGCAAGAAGCGCCACTTTTATTTCCATATATATTGAACTGCTGTTGTTTTTTGCATTAGGCGCCTTGATACAAATATTTAGTTACGGCGGATTGATGGGACAACAATTAAGCGAACACGGATCAGGAATTGATCCGACATTTTTTGTAAAGAATCTTCCTTTCTCTATAACGTCGCTTCTTATCTTATTAAGCGACCTTGTTTTGAGATACAGCAGCTATTTGCGGGATGAACACAGTCCGTTGGGAGTGTTTGAATGGATATGGGCATGGATATATCCCAAAAATCCAAGTTCGAAAATCGGCCGGCACTGACTAGTACTGTTCTTTATGCGGGCATCTTTCTTGTCTTAGCTTTTGTTACCCTGTTTTTTCAGCTC
>Ga0082212_10000716_pt1 | contig 48330 bp, 38 predicted proteins | sample TergutNt197P3_FD_71548 | JGI IMG/M metagenome (GOLD analysis project Ga0082212, IMG submission 71548) | Neocapritermes taracua P3 segment gut microbial communities from Petit-Saut dam, French Guiana - Nt197 P3 | ecosystem: Host-associated > Arthropoda: Insects > Digestive system > Gut ... | reverse complement strand
TTCTTACCGTTAACTCTTAACCTTTATCTACGTAGCCGAGATTTTCCTCGCTAATTTATAAAAAAGGAAAGGAACATATTTTTTCAGATATACCATTAATACCTCTTTGCCGCCAATCAGTTTACGGTGTTTTCCTTTTTGAATGGCTCTTAATGCAATGCGTGCACATTTGTTCGCATCCATTCCTGCGGCTTGTCCGTCGTCCATTTTCGAGTAATTAGCGCCATCGCCTGTCAAAGCATTGACGCTGATAGAAGTATTTATACGGCCAGGAATGAGAAATGTCACTTTAACATGTTTATTTTCCAATTCAAATGATTCGAAGAAACCAAATAATGCGTGTTTTGATGCGCTATAAGTCGAACGTAGCGGGAAACCAAATAAACCGGTAATAGACGATGTTACCGCAATATGAACCGGTTTCCCTGTGAGATGCATGCATAAAAGTTTTTTTATAAAATAAACCGGACCAAAGAAATTCGTTTCCATTATTTTGCGGTCAACATTGAACTCCGTATCCAAGGTCAGCGCACGCTGTGAAATGCCGGCATTCAACATAATATAATCGAATGAAATATAACTCTCTACAAGAGTGGATACAAATTCATCTATCGATTTCATATCCGAAAAATCGACTTCGAATTGTTGTGTTGAACAGTCGAGTAAATTTTGATTTTCTGAAAAATTTTGATGTATATTATCGCATTTTTTACGAATAGATACTAACCTTTCTCTGTTTCTTCCCACAAGAAAAAGATTGGCAGAGGTACGGGCAAGCATCAAAGCCATTGCTTCCCCAATCCCTGAACTTGCGCCGGTTATCAGGACATTTTTGCCTTCAAATTTTTTTAGATTCATCTTATTTCTTTCTAATTCGATAACAAAGTTAACAAAAATTTTCTCAATGATGGAATCAAATAAAAAATGTCCTGCATGGAAACAGGATGTTTTAAATTTCTTTGATGTTTGTTACCTCCCTGGATTTTTCTCGTATATTATTTATCTAATTTTAAATGCGCAACCTTCTAAATGGTCATTTACATAGCCGACTGCCTGCAGATGAGCATAACAAATTGTTGTACCAAAAAATTTGAAGCCTCGTTTTTTCATATCTTTACTGATGGCATCGGACAATGGCGTTGAGGCAGGGATTTCGCTCAACGTCTTCCACCGGTTGATAATCGGCTTTTTTTCAGGTAGAAATGTTCTCAAATAATTACAAAAACTGCCAAATTCTTTTTGTATTTCCAAAAAATATCGGGCGTTGGTAATCGTTGCTTCTATCTTTTTTCGGTTGCGGATAATTCCGCTGTCTTGCATCAAGCGTTCTACGTCTTGTTCCGTCATTTCGGCGACTTTTTCGGCATTGTAATCCGCAAAAGCATTTCGGTAAGCATCGCGTCTTTTGAGGATTGTTATCCAACTCAAACCTGCCTGCGCACCTTCTAACACTAAAAATTCAAACATTTTTTGGTCGTCTGTAACTTCTTTTCCCCATTCTTTGTCGTGATATTTGATGTAAATTGGGTCTGATGTGCTCCAATCGCAGCGTTGGTTATTTTCTTGGCTCATTGGTTATTAAAATTGAATTATTTTTATTTTTGAGTTTCAAACTGCTATTGATTTGGCGCACAAGTTTCAAACTTGCGCGAGCGAGTGCATTTTATTAAGTCCGATTCCCTCTTGTATTAAATATTTGTCCAAAAGTACCTTTTAGCGTATTTAGATTTGTCGAATTTGAATAATAAGATTTTGTGTAAAGTCCAAATAAGAATTGATTAATTCGTCTTGAATCCTCATTTGTCCGCTGTTGTAATAATCCACCTAAATATTTTAGTCTTCGTTTTGCTTTTTTTCTATCACTATCAGTGCCTGCTGAATAAGCACTATCTGTTTCATTGATTAAATCAATTAATGAAAATGTTGTATCGGGATAATGTGTATTCAAAGCCCGCTGAATATCAACATATTCATTGTTAAGCCAACACCATAGCCCAAGTTCAGGGGTTATGGGTAGAAATTTAGTTTTGTTTTCAAGTCGAGTAAATTGTTCAAAGAGTTCCTGTTCTGTGGAACTTCTATTGTTCCCTTTGTTTGTAATTTGTCGTTTTGTTTCAATAACATCAAAATCAGGAAATAAATATTGACCAATTTTTGAGTTAAAAAGATAAGCATTTGCATTTTCTGCAAAATTAAGAACTTGAGGATATCCGCCAATTGGTATCACTTTATATACAGGGATTTGTTTATCCGTTTCAATCTGAAAATAATATTTAATTGTTTCTTTTAATAGCATTTCTGCCATATCATCTTCAACAATAAATACATAGTCGGGTTGAATATCCTCCTCTATAGCTACTTCTTTTAAAATAAATGCTGGGTAACAATTTTTATGTACTCTAATATTTCCACTTCCATCATTTTCTAAATATATAAGATTATCAGCACATTTTATGATACTGCTTGAGTGCGTGGACAAAATTATAGTCAAACTTTTTGCACTTGCTTTTTCTGTCAGGTATCTTAAAAGTTTTATCTGAACTCTTGGGTGTAGAGCCATTTCAAGTTCATCTATTAATAGCATTGAGCCTGCTTTAACATCCTCAATTAACAATAAGGTATTCAATATAAGTATCTCGCCAAGACTAAAATTTTTTTCAGAATAATAATCATTCCCATTTTTGATTACGTAAGCTCTCTTCCATCTTTGACTTCCACTTCCACGTCCGCGTGTACTAGCTGTTTGCACATATCTTAAATTATCAAATTTGCTCGTTTCCAACAAAGAATTTAGGTCGTTTTTCAAGGATTGGTCAACAGCTCTAAAATCTGAAGGAAGTATATTTTGGTCTTGGATATATAATCTGTTTCCTGTTGCTGGCAAAAATCGAACTTCTGGGAAACCAAATTTTTCAAATAGATTACTGTTTTTTCTTGGAGCAGGTGGCCATCTTGTGCCTGCATATTGATATGAAACAGAACTTGTCCCAACCGTATAAGTTACTTGCCCACTGAATTTATCTACTCTGTCATTTCCAGTTTTGAAATGCTCTTGAAATGCTCTATACCAACCAATTCTTAAAAGACAAGTCATCAGTGTGGTTTTACCAGAACCATTACTCCCTGTTAAAACAAAGACACCACTTGAAGATGGAATTTCAAAGTCTAAATTCCGAACATGTTTAATATTCTTTATTGATACTTTTTTGCTCATTTATTGCTTTTTAATAATATCACAGTTTTTTCATTTTGGGATGCCCACTGCATTACCACCAACTCGTAAATTGACATCATTTTCTACGATATAAACTTTCGTAAATCGTTGTTTATTAATTATTTTCGCTTTCAGTCTGTTGCGTTTTTTGTATTGTTGTTATTTCTTCAGTATAGAAATCAATTCACCCTCAACTCAAAAACCTCTTGATTTTCTTTTTTCTCCAAAAAATCAATCATCTCTCTCGAAAGCGAAATTTTCCTGTCGCGCGCATACAATTCGAGTTTATGTTCATTGTCCAATACATTAAAATACAATGAAATATTTCCTTTGTGTTCGGCAGTTGTTTGCAGAAATTCATCACAAAAATCTTTGTTGATATTTTCTATATCAATGTTGATTTTTATCCTTTCTACCAAACTTGTTTTTGCATCGGGAAGCATCACAATTTTGTTGATTTTGAATTCGTATTGCTTCGGCAAATTTGGGTCTGTTTTTGCTTTAAATTTCCAATCGGCGCCTCTTTCTTGCACTTTTCCGATAACCAACACATAAAGATTTGGCTGCATATATTTACTGAACGTAAAATAATCTTCGCCAAACAGCGCAAATTCTCTCGCACCGCTGTAATCTTCTACGGTAAACACGCCGAAAGGTTTATCATTTTTCGTTTTTCCGTGTCTGATTGACGTAATAATACCGCCAACGCGTAATTCGCCTTTGTTCTCGAACCCTTCCAAATCTTCCTTTAAATCATTGGCTTGAACATTGCAAATATGCTTCATTTCAAATTTGTAATTATCCAACGGATGCGCAGAAATGTAAATGCCGACCAATTCTTTTTCTTTATTCAAACGTTCGAGTATTGACCATTGTGGCGATTTCGGAATTTCGGGCTTGGCAATTTGAATACTGTCGTCATTGCCAAACAGCGACATCGCATTTTGACCTGCATCGGCTTGATACATATTGCCATAGCGCATTATTACTTCCAAAAATTGCTCGCCTTTTGCATTCACATCGAAAAAATCTTCGCGTTTTATCTCCGAAAAATTATCGAACGCGCCCGACAACACCAAACTTTCTATCGTCTTTTTGTTGCACGCCGTTAGGTTGACGCGTTCCACAAAATCGAAAATACTTGTAAACGCGCCGTTTTTTTCACGTTCTTTAATGATTTGTTCCACCGCAATTCCGCCAACACCTTTCACACCGCCAAGTCCGAAACTGATATGTCCGCTTTTATTCACGGTAAAAGTCATATCACTTTCGTTCACATCTGCGCCCATTACCATAATGCCCATTCCGCGACATTCGTCCATCAATTTCGACACTTCTTTGATGTCGTTGAGGCTGCGCGTGAGAATTGCCGCCATAAATTCTGACGGATAATTTGCTTTGAGATAACCTGTTTGGTAAGCCAACAAGGAGTAACACGCCGAGTGCGATTTGTTGAACGCATACTTGGCAAATTCCGCCCAATCGCTCCAAATTTTTTCCAAAATCTTCGCATCGTGTCCATTTTCTTTGCCGCCGTTGATAAATTTTTCTTTCAACTCAGCCATTTTATCAACGAGTTTTTTTCCCATCGCTTTGCGAAGTTCGTCCGATTGTCCGCGCGTAAAATTCGCCAAATCGCGACTGAGAAGCATCACTTGCTCTTGATAAACGGTAATTCCATACGTTTCTTGCAAACGATTCGCCATTATCGAAATATCGTATGAAATTTTTTCGTGTCCATGTTTTCGGTTGATAAAAGACGGAATATATTGCATCGGACCAGGACGATAAAGAGCATTCATCGCGATAAGGTCGTCGAGTTTCGAAGGCTTCAATTCGCGCAAATATTTTTGCATTCCCGCACTTTCAAACTGAAAAATTCCAACAGTTTGTCCTTTTGAAAACAGTTCGTACGTTTTCTCGTCGTCGAGCGGAATTTTGTCAATATTAATATCTTCGTTTCTCGATTTCTTGATATTTTTCAACGTTCCTTTTATAATATCAAGCGTTTCCAAACCGAGAAAATCCATTTTTATCAAACCGACATCTTCAATCGTGCCGCCTTCGTATTGCGTAACAGTAACTTTTTCTTTCGTATCTTTATCGTCGGCGGTGCTGAGCGGCACAAAATTGCTCAAATCATCTGCGCCGATAATTACGCCGCAAGCGTGAACGCCTGTTTGGCGCACCGTTCCTTCGAGCATTTCGGCATATTTGAGCGTACTTGATAATATTTCTTCATTTGAAAAGCGCGCCGCTTTCAGTTCAGGAACTTTTTGAATGCAGTTTTTGATATTTATTTTTGAACCATCGTCAAACCTGTCGGGAATAAGTTTTACCAAACGTTCCGCTTCGGGCAACGGCAATTTATGTACACGTGCGACGTCTTTTATTGACGATTTTGTCGCCATTGTGCCGTAAGTAACAATGCGTGCTACTTTGTCCGCACCGTATTTTTCGGTAACCCATTGCAGCACTTTTCCGCGTCCATCAGCCTCAATATCTATGTCAATATCGGGCATCGAAATACGGTCGGGATTGAGAAAACGCTCAAAAAGCAAATCGTATTTCAATGGATCTAAATCTGTAATTTTCAAACAATAAGCAGCCACAGAACCAGCAGCCGAACCGCGACCCGGACCGAAAGCAATGCCGTTTTTTCGTCCTGCATTAATAAAATCCTGCACAATGAGAAAATAACCCGGATAACCCATTGTTTTCATCGTATCGAGTTCAAAACGAATGCGTTCCATTAATTCGTCGTTGATGTTTTCGCCGTATCGTTCTTGCGCACCTTCCATCGTTAGTTTTTCGAGATAATCGGCTTCGAGTTTTATTCGATACAAATTGTCCAAACCGTTTTTCGCCAAAGCGTCGAAACGTTCGCCAAACTCATTTTTCAAATCTTCTTCCGAAAATTTTTGTTTGTATTCTTCCAATGTTCCAAAATCGGAAGGAATTTCATAATTCGGCATAATAGCATCAGAATCAATGCTGTAACTTTCTATTTTATCGGCAATTTCCACCGAATTTGCAAAAACTTCGGGAACATCTGAAAAAATTTGACGCATTTCTTCGGGCGTTTTCAACCATTCTTGTTTGGTGTAACGCATACGTTTTGGGTCGTCAAAATCTTTGCCTGTACTCAAACAAATAAGTCTGTCGTGCGCCTCGCCGTGTTCTTCCTCAACAAAATGCACGTCGTTTGTAGCGATAAGTTTCGTGTTTGTGCGCTGCGCTAATTCAATAATCGCCTTATTTATACTTTGCTGATATTTATAAACTTTCGTGTCGGCATTTACTTTGTTGGTTTGATGCCGTTGAATTTCAAGATAATAATCGTCTCCAAAAATTTGTTTGAACCATTGCACGCTTTCTTCGGCTGCGTTGATATATTCTTCGGGAACAACAACTACGTCGTCAAAACCTGTTTCAACAGCAGTTTCGTCATCGTCAACATCTTTTGAATTTCCCAACAGTTTCTGCGAAATTTCGCCGCCTAAACACGCCGAAGTTGCAATTAAACCTTCGCTGTATTTTTCGAGCACTTCTTTGTCGATACGTGGTTTGTAATAATAACCTTCAATCCACGAAATGGATACAAGTTTGCAAAGATTTTGATAGCCTTTTTTGTTTTTCGCCAGCAAAATAAGGTGGTGTCCACCTCGGTCTTCTTTCAAGTTTTTTTCTTTCTGCGAACGGCTTCTGCGCGCCACATACACTTCACAACCAAGAATTGCTTTAAACGGCGGTTGCCCTACTTCTTTGAGCGATTTGTTTTTTTTCTTGACATAATCATAAAACTCCTTGATGCCGAACATATTTCCGTGGTCGGTCAAAGCAATGGCGGGCATTCCGCTTTTAATAGCTTTGTCAACCAAATCTGGAATGGTTGACATTCCGTCTAAAATAGAGTAATGGGAGTGAACGTGTAAGTGAACAAATGAGGACATGATATAAATAATTTACTCCTGAATTAAATTCAGGATTAGATTTACGATTTTAGATTTGCAAACAGCTTGTTTTCAATAAAATACAAACAAAACAACTAAGCAAATTTTAGAAATATAAAGATACGAATCCTTTTTTTCTTATAAAAATCTTTTTCAAAAAAGATATGAACAGTTAAAGACTGTTTCAAAAGTTATTTGTCCACAGATTACACAAATTAGCACAAATTGTTTTGTTTTGATAATCAGCAATATAAAAAAATCAGTGAAAATCTGTGTAATTTGTGGACTTTTAAAACAACCCTTGATGCGAAAGTAATTTGTAATTTTTATATAATGAAGTATCTTTTTAAAATAGATATTATCTTTGCAAAAAATAAATCACAACTCAATATGAGAAATTTAACCAATACCGAAATCATAGTTTTGCAACAGCAAAATTGCCGTTGCGAAAATTGGCAAAACATTTTTGTTGCCGAGAATTTTTCGACCGAACATATACATGACGTATATTTTTCGGGAAAAATATTGTTGGAGACGGACATTCGTATTTGTCGAAGCTCCATTGCTAATTACCACATAAAAAAAGGCGCATATATTCATAATGTAAACAAATTGGCTGTTGAGGGAAAAACTGCTTTTGGAAATGGTACGGAAGTCAGTGTACTGAATGAAGCAGGTGGACGAGAAGTTAAAATCTTTGATAAACTTTCAGCGCATACGGCATATTTGTTGGCGATGTATTGCTACCGACCGTTGTTGGTTGAGAAATTGAATCATTTGATTGACAAATATGTTGCCGAGCAAACTTCCGAAATGGGCGAAGTAGGCGAAAACGCAAGCATAACCAATTGCGGTATCATAAACAATGTAAAAATCGGTACCGGCGCACAACTTGAAAATGTGTCGGAACTGCGCAACGGAACGGTTTGCGAACAGGTGTTTGTCGGTACGGGCGTTATTGCGCGTCATTTTATTATTGGCAAAGGTAGTAAGGTTTACGATTATGCGCTGTTAGACAAATGTTTTGTTGGCGAAGCGTGTGAAGTAGGTAAACAGTATTCGGCAACAGATACGTTGATTTTTTGTAATTCGCAACTCTTGCACGGCGAAGCAGCGGCGGTTTTTGCAGGACCTTATACTACTTCGCACCACAAATCGACTTTACTTATCGGTTGTATGTTTTCGTTCTACAATGCCGGAAGCGGTACCAATCAAAGCAATCATATGTACAAATTAGGTCCTGTACATCAAGGTGTTTTGGAGCGTGGTGTGAAAACGGGAAGCGATTCATATCTTATGCTCGAAGTGAAAATAGGAGCTTACAGTCTTATTTTGGGACATCATGAACAGCATTTTGATACTTCCGACTTGCCATTTTCTTATATTTTGCAAGACAACGGAAGAAGTATATTGATTCCGGCCGTTAATTTCCAAACAGTCGGTACTCGGCGCGATTCTCAAAAATGGCCCAAACGAGACGGCAGAAAAGGTAATGAAAATTTAGATCAAATAATTTTTGATTTACTTAATCCGTATATTATTCAAAAAGTAAAGCGCGGTATCGGAGTGTTGGAGAAAATGCAACAAAAAGAGGCTGAATTTCATGTATATAAAAATATCAGAATAAAAAATATTTTTGTTTCCAAGGGTATTCGGATTTACGAGTCTATTGTTACTTGTTATCTTGGTAAAAAACTAGTGGAGAAGCTTTTATTGGTCGGTTTCGATAAAAAAATGCTTAAACCAACTACCGCGATAGGTCAACATAATTGGATAGATGTTTCCGGATTTGTGATGCCGCAAGATTTGTTAGATGAAAATTTATTGAATATCGAAAATCAAAAATTCAACAGCATAGACGCTATTAATGCTTTTTTCTCCAATTGTCGGGAAGATTACAGTCATTATGAATGGAACTTTGTGTGTCATTTGTTAGAAAATATAATGGGAAAATCTTTCGACGAAATACAAAAAGATGATATTGTTTCTTTTTTCGAATTATATGAAAAAACGCTTGCGGATATGACAGACGCCATTATTGCTGATGCCGAAAAAGAATTTAATACTGCTTCAATGGTTAGTTTTGGCGCAGATGGCTGCGAAGAAGACCTACGAACGGATTTTGAAAACGTGAGAGGAACTTGCGCTAGTAATCCGTTTATATTGGAAATTATACAAAATAAAGAAACGGAATCGGAGAGAATCAATAAGGTATTAAGTATGCTTTAAATATGGCAATAATGCTCAAGAACATATATATATATTTTTTTTTTATAACGATTTAAATATTCTGTCCAATCCATTTTGATTTATAAAATTATCATTCATTATGAGAGAATTACAAAAAGAACAAAAACGATTAATTGAAATCTGTCAACATACTTGGGAAATGAAAGCAGCTTCAGAAGTTATATCTTTTGAGCCGGATGTTTATCGTTGGTATCTGCAACATTGTCCAAAGTGTAAAAACGTTTATTTACCGCTGTTTTGGACAGCAATATGGCACGTAGTACATAATTATCCGGAAGATGCTGTATTGGAATTAACAGATTATGTGTCAAAAGTTTACGACAGTCTAAACAAAGATATTACTTATTATACGATAACAAGCGAAGTGCATTGTAACAAACAAACATTTCCTAAGTTGCCGTTAAATGTACAGGTTTATAGCCCAAGTATTAGTTATGAAGAAGAAGAGGGAAGAAAATTTTCTTTAATTCCATCTCCACCTATTCATCCTACTACTAAAGAGACTTGTCTTAATTGTGTTCGTGATATACTTTGCAGTTATTTTATTTCCGGTGAATATAGTTGCCGAAAACGATTAAACGATTTTTTGTATGGTAACGAAGGAAGATGCCATGATGGTTTTGTAGTGTCTTTTCGTATCCCATATCATATTTACAGTGAGATATTAGGGCGTTCAACCTTCGTATTAACTCCAAGAGGTACTCAGCCATATTGTCATCGTTTATACGAAGCAATACAACATGGCGCAATTCCTGTATATATTTCCGATAAATTCAGTTTGCCATATTCCAGTGAAGTAGATTGGAACAAAATTGCCATTTTGGTTGATATAGATGATATTGAAAAAATACCGGAAATTTTACGGGAAATAAGTCCTGAATGCATCAATCAAATGCAAGTGTATGGTCAATGGTTTTTTGAAAATTATGTAAGTCTTGATAAAATGTGTGAACAGATTTTTATGCATAGTAACAGGTGGTATCAGTCTTCTAGGTTCTCATTTATGTGAGAAAAGCGAAAAAATTAGAAAATAAATGGAGTAAAAATTACTCCATTTATTTTTGTTGTTTTTCAGAAATAAATACAAATAATGAGTGCCGTTTTGACACTCATTAGATCGTATTTATTTAATTTTAATATCAATTAAAACCTGCAATAACACCCATAAAATCTTCGGCTTTCAACGATGCGCCGCCAATCAAACCGCCATCAACATCGGGTTTTCCAAAAAGTTCAGCTGCGTTTTTAGCATTACAGCTTCCACCGTAAAGAATTGTGCAGTTGTCGGCAACTGCGTTACCATATTTTGCGACAATCAAACTGCGGATATACGCATGGATTTCTTGCGCTTGGTCAGAAGTAGCAGTCAAGCCTGTACCAATAGCCCAAACAGGTTCGTAAGCCAGCACGATTTTTCCGAATTCTTCGGCTGACAAATTAAATACTGAACCTTCTAACTGCGCTTTTACCACTTCATTTTGTTTGTTTGCTTTACGCTCTTCTTTCAATTCGCCAATGCAGAAAATTGGTGTCAACTCGTTTTTCAACGCCAACAATGTTTTTTCTTTCAAAATCTCGAATGTTTCACCGTAGTAAGCGCGACGCTCCGAGTGTCCTAAAATCACGTAGTTTGCGCCTGTCGATTTTACCATCGAAGCAGAAACTTCGCCGGTGTACGCACCACTTTCTTTATCTGCGCAATTTTGTGCGGATAATCCTAATTTTTTGCTGTCGATAACAGACGCAATGCTCGCCAAATGAATAAACGGCGTTCCGATTACTACATCACAATTTACTTTTGTTTCGCCCAACAGCGCGTTTAATTCTTCTGCCAACACTACGCCTTCTTGTAGGCTTTTGTTCATTTTCCAGTTTCCTGCAACAATGTTTTTTCTCATTTTAAAAAAATTTAAATTTATCAATTTATTCATCTAACATTAATTTCTTTTGCGATTTCAGCTTTTTAAGTTGTTCGCGTTGCACTTCTTCAATGCTTTTTTGAGGTGTGGGTTGATTTTCGGGCAATATACCGCCTACTCGCCTGATTGTTTCGCGCACTTCTTGTCCTACTTGGTTGTGTGCCATTGTAGCAGCTGTTGTACCTTGTATTTGTTCTTTACGGATTTTTTCTTCGGCAAGCGATATGCGAAAAAGATTGGCAATGAGTTCTTGACTGTTCATATAATCCAATATTTTCTGCTTGGGCAAAAGTTGCTTACGTTTGTGAATATCTTGTACCGTTTCGCCGCCATAAAGTCCCATATATCCGCCGTTTTGAAACTCAGCAAATTCCTCATCGGTTATCACACCTGCGTTGTGTGCAACTTCGGCAAGCATTTGATTCCATTGCTTGACGTCGCCGCGAATGACGAGGCGTTTATTGTCCTCGTCGAGCTGGTTGAAATAATCGGCTACTTCTTGCCGCCGTGTTTGAATGGCGAAATAGGTTTGCCCGATGGCAATGACTTCTTTGCGCGGGTCACCGTTTTGTACAATTAGATAACAAGCATAACGAGAGAGTTTGTAATCCGTGATAGATTTTGTTTTGGTTTTCCTGACGTCAGGAAAACCAATTTTTTGAGGTTTTGACGGCATTTCGACCGCTTTCTTGATGTCAGGAAAATGGTCGTCAATGTTGAATCCACTATTTTTGCACGCCAACATTGCACGGTCAATTACTTTGCTGAAATTTTCCCATTTAGCGTATTCCAATATTGGTGCTAATTCGCGAGCATACCAAAACTCGTTGCCGTTTTCGTCAACGAGTTTGATTTGTTCAAATCCTTGATATTCTTTGGCTATTAAATTGCTCATATACTTTATTGTTCTTTCTTTCGACAAAACAACAATCCAACCAACATCAATACAAACACAGGTACAAAAAGTATCGACAAGGCAATTATTGTGTTTCTAATCGCCGTTGGTGCTGGTATTTGTCCTAATTCCGATTCAGCCAATGGTTTGTCAAAAACCGGTAAGTTTCTGTGGTGCCATTTGTTTATAATCGTGCCGTCTTTTATCAACACCAATCCGGGATTAGAACGGATAATCGTCTTTAATGTAACAGCGTCTGTTCTTGCCATCGGAAATTTTGCACCGGTCAGTTGGATAAAATCTTCCACATCTTCGTACAGCGATGCGTTCAGACAATAAAACCGATAGCCGTTCTCACGGGCAAAATCGAAAATCCGATTGATGCGGGCAGAATCGCGCAACGATGCTCTTTCTAACTTGTAAGAAATCAACAAGAAAGTATAATTCGGATCGGTCAACACATCTTGCGTAATATCGCCATCTTCTAAAGTTGTTATCGAAAAATTATGAATAGGCGGTTCAAAGCCTTTTCGTATTAGTTTGGAGTTTTGGTCAACAAATGTCCATTCTTGCGCAAACGCGGTAAAATCGGTTGTTTCACCGGTTGCTATATCCACAACGTTCATTCCTTGAAATTCAAATTCGCGCCGGATACCGTCTTTTTCATACACAAATACTGTTCTAAAAGAATCTCTCGGCGCACCTTCGGGAATTTGCATTCCTTCGAGGATATTGTTGCCGATTTTGTACGGGCGAAAATCTATAATAGGCAAATTCCTGTAACAATAAATGGACAAAGCAACAATAAATACAAACGCGTAAGCCGAAACAAACCACCTCGATTTTTTGCTGAAAAGCGGCGGCATTTCAGCACGCCAAATAAATAAAATAACGGCAAATGCACTGAAGAAAATATTTTTATAAAAAGTTGTCCAGTTGTCTATCACAAGCGCATCGCCAAAGCAACCGCAATCGGTAACGGGATTAAAAATAGCTACATATAATGTCAGCGGCGTCATCATTGCCATCATCAATATGCCAAGAATGGTGGTTTGTTTACGGTAAATGCCAAATAAAATGTTAAAACCAATCCAAAATTCGAGTGCGGACAAGAATATTGACATCGGGAACGCAAGAATGGTAAACATTTCCCAAAAGCCTCCGAAAGCAGTCAGATAATCCTGCATTTTATATGTAAAACCAAGCGGATCAATCGCTTTTACGAATCCCGAAAAAAGAAACACACCCGCAAAAATAACGCGGATTACATTTACAATTATCTTTTTCATCTTTTTATTAATTTATGGTAATGGTTAAAGGTCAACGATTAACGGTTAACGGACGTTTACCGTTTGCCGTTTACCCAAGTTTTATCAGTGCAAACACTGCGTAATTAATCATATCAAAATAATTGGCGTCGATGCCCTCAGAAATAATCGTTACGCCGTTGTTATCTTCAATTTCTTTGGTGCGGTTGAGCTTTTGCAAAATCAAGTCGGTGTACGATGTTACGCGCATCGAACGCCATGCTTCGCCGTAATCGTGATTTTTCGCTATCATCAGTTTTTTCGCTTCGTTAGCAAAAAAATCATAGAGTTTTAGCGCTTCTTCTTCCGTCATATCAGGCTTTTCTGCAAAACCTCGCTCTAATTGTATTAAACCGATAATGCCGTAATTGACTACAGCAACAAATTCTGAACGAATATCTTCGCCTACTTTATTTACGCCTGTGGTTTCGATACTGCGAATGCGGTTTGCCTTGATAAAAATTTGGTCGGTAACCGATTGGGTACGTAAAATACGCCATGAAGTGCCGTAATCGCGCAACTTTTTGGCGAAAATATCACGACATTTAGCAACCGCTTTGTCAAATTCTTGTTCTGTTTTGCTCATAACTGTATTTTGCACAAAGGTAAAAAGAATTTACGATTTTAGATTTTTGTATGTGTTATTCAGTTACTCTTTATACCAACTTGCATACATTTCGTAGTTATGCGCAATTTTTTGATTTATTTCTTTTGATTGCGTCGGGTCAACATCTTTCACATATTTTGCAGGAACGCCGGCCCAAATAGTATTGGGCGGAATAATGGTATTTGCCAACACAACAGAACCGGCAGCAACAATAGCACCTTCACCTACTTCCGCATAGTCAAGCAATGTTGCGCCCATGCCGATAAGTGCATAGTTGTTTACTTTTGCGCCGTGTATAATAACATTGTGTCCAATGGATACATAATCACCGATTTCTACTACCGATTTTTGATACAGCGTGTGCAATACTGCACCGTCTTGTATGTTTACATTATTGCCGATACGGATAGAATTTACATCGCCACGCAATACGGCATTGAACCAAATACTGCAATTATTGCCGATTACTACATCACCCACGATGGTTACATTTTCTGCAAAAAAACAATTTTCGCCTATTTGCGGCGTAAATCCGCGTACTGATTTTATTAATGCCATATTTTTCTTAAAAAGAACGCAAATTACGCAAATTTTCGCAAATTTCTGTCATTCTGAACTTGTTTAGCTAACGCTGACCGTTGGTTCAGTATCTCCAAAAATAAAGGGATTGCGGGTCAAGCCCGCAATGACAAGTAATTGATTTGCGTAAATTTACATTTTTTGCGTCATTTGCGTTCAAAATTTTATTTTTAGTTTCTATTTTTTTCCGCTTCCAAAATCATATCTAATGTGTCTTTATCAATTTTCTTGGCAATGATTTTGCGCTCTTTATTCAATAAATAAAGTCCGGGCGTTACTGTTGTGTCGTAATAGTGCCAGAAAAATGAATTTCGTTGCGGATCCCAAACATTTGTCCAGTCGTGCAATCCGTGTTCATCAATAAATTTTTTCCACTCTTCTTTGTTTGTGTGCGTGTAGAAAGCAAAAACCTCGAAAAAGTTATTCTTTTTAAATTTTTGATATACAGTGTTGTGAAGAACAGGCGTTTCTTTTTTGCAGTGTCCGCAACTTGGTTCAAAGAAATAAATCAAAATGTAGTCTTGCGGAAGATCTAACAAATTAATCTTTTTTCCATCGAATGTTTCCACAAATAAATTTGGCGCTATCGCTCCAATTTGGTTGTATTTTGTCTTTTTTACTTCTCGTTCAAGATTTGCCAACAGCGTAGAATCTGCCCAAGGTGCTTTTCCTGCCAAATAGTAATCTTCGGAAAGTCTTAACGTCAATCCGTCCATTCCCATCAAATTGCTTTTCACGGCATAGTTGAGCATATTGGTCAGCATATTTTTATAGGTAAGCGTGTCGCCTTTCGACATTTCGACGAGCTTTATCGCCTCGGTAATAAGTGTGTCGGGAATTTGCGGCAACATTCGCTGCATATAAAAATCTATTTTTTGCGGTAGAAAAACAGTGTACAGCAAACGTGGGTCGCTCAAATTGATATTGTCGAAATAGTGCTGCCTATTGTAATAATATTCTTCGCGCCGCCTGATGGAGTCATTTTCAGCAGTCATTTCGGGAACTTTAACCGGAACCAACGCTTTCAATATAACGCCGAGCGCTTTGTTGCCATACGTTTGGATAATGTTCATTTGATAAGCTTCTACTTCTTCGTCTATTGCTTGGATTTTCGCTTGTCGATCTTTTTGCGCCTGTATGGAATCTTTACCTTTCAGCGCGCTTTCGTATTGCTTCGATATTTTTTCTACTTCAGCTCTTTTCGACGAAATAAATTTTACATAGTTTTGAAAGCCTTCCGACTGTTCGGAACCGGTTACAAACACTTTGTTAACCAAATCGGTCGTATCAATTTTTACTTTAAAATGTTGTTCGTCGGAAACCAACACATCAACTACTTTAGAACCTAAAAAATAAATCGTGTACATTCCTTCGTGAAGCGGTTTGTTTTTGATGAAACTGCCTTGTCCTTTGTCGTTCAACTGCAACGTATCTCCGGAAAACAATTTTCCGTAAAAATACATACCGAGGTTAATTGTCTCGTTTTTTAGTTGCGGCGCATCAATGTCTATTTTGTAGCCTGCGAGAGACTTCGTTTTGTTTGCCAACACAACGTTTGTACAGCAAAGCGCCAATAATAGGATTAAATATTTTTTCATTTTTCTATTTTTGTTTGTTTCCCACAAAGACACTAAGAACACTAAGTTTTCTTAGTGGGAAATGTTTGTTTTTTGTTTTAACCATTCTTGTTCTTCTGTGTTTAAGTAAGGACTTAATCTTTCAAAAACCATGTTGTGGTATTTATCTAACCATTCTATTTCGGGTTTATTTAATAACGAAAAATCTATCGATTTGTTATCAAAAGGAAATAGTGTTAATGTTTCAAATTGCAAAAATTCTCCAAATTCGGTTTTCTTATCTGCTGTTACCAACGCCATATTTTCTAAGCGAACGCCATATTCGCCTGCGCGATAAACGCCCGGCTCGATGGTCAAAATCATACCTTCTTCGAGCGCTGTCGTATTGGTATCAACGCGAATGCCTTGCGGACCTTCGTGCACATTCAAAAAATGCCCGACGCCGTGTCCGGTGCCGTGTCCGTAATTGATGCCGTTGCTCCACAAAAATTGACGCGCCAGCACATCTAACTGAAACCCGAAAGTGCCTTTTGGAAAATGAATATTATCCAACGCAATATGTCCTTTCAATACGAGTGTATAATCTGTTTTTTGTTGTTTTGTTGGTTCGCCAAGCGCAATGGTGCGAGTAATATCAGTGGTGCCGTCGAAGTATTGTCCACCTGAATCCAACAAAAAGAAATTGCTTTGTTCCAAACGTGCGTTTGATTTCTCGTCGGCGTGATAATGACCGATGGCGCCGTGTTCGCCATACGCGGCTATTGTTCCGAAACTTTCGCCGAAAAACAATGTTTGCTCGGCTCGGCATTCGCGCAATTTTTCGGAAACGCTCATTTCGGTTAATTCTTCTTTGCCAAGTTGTTTTTCCAACCAATAAAAGAAGCGCACCAGTGCAACACCATCTTTGATGCAGGCGTTTTTAAATCCTGCGATTTCGGTATTGTTCTTCTTACTTTTCAAATAAGCAACGGGCGATGGACGATCTGTCAACCGAACATCTTTTGGAAAAAGCTCGAACAACTCGCGGTTCATTGTCGTGCTGTCGAACAATACTTTTTTATTCGGCTGAACTGTGGAAACATACGATCGAATATCGTTGTACTCGCGTATTGTTACGCCTTGTTTTTCCAATATTGTTTTTACTTCCGAAGATAATTTTTCGGCAGAAATAAACAGCAAACTTTTATCTTTTTCAATTATACCATAAGCCATTGCCACCGGATTGTACGGAATATCGCAACAGCGAAAATTAAACATCCAAGCAATATCATCTAACGCTGTCAGTACCAATGCGTCGGATTGCGCTTCTTCCAACATGGATTGCACTTCGGCGATTTTTTCGGTAGTAGATTTGCCCGAATATATTTCGTCTAATATAAATATTTTATCGACAGGAAGCGAAAGACGATTTTCCCAAAGCGGAGCAATTAAATCGGCATAAATCAACTCGAAATTGTTGTTCAGTTTTTCTTTCAGAATATTGACTGCTTTGACGGAAAACACTTCGGCATTAATCGCTATTTTTTGCTTGTTGGCAGGCAATTCTTTATTTAACCAAAGAGCTAAATCGGGAATAATGTTTCGCGTAATAAATAATTGATGTTCAATTCCTTTTAACTCAATTTGCGCTTGTAGTTCGTAACGCGAATCTGTCCACAGCGAACAACCGGTTTGCGTCAACAATATTACACCGTTTGAGCCTGTGAAACCCGAAAGCCACTCGCGCTCTTTCCAATAATCGGCAATATATTCGCTCAAATGCGGGTCGGAATTAGCAATAATGCAAGCATCAATGTGATGCTTTTTTATTTCATTTCGCAACAATATTATTTTTTCAATGGTATTGTTCATGGTGCAAAAAATATCTCACAAAGGTACAAAAAAACCTGCATTTAACAAAATATAGGTTTTTTGTCGAAAAGTTTGCACAATCCATTTTTTAGATATTCTAATAAAAACACTTTCCAGTACACCAAAAAGTCAAATAATGTTAAAATGCAAATTTCGTGTCGAAAAATTTGTATAGATTATTCTTTCTTTTTATATTTGACAAAATGTTTATTACGCTTAACGTTAAATTTAACTATTATGAAAAAGTTTATTTTTACATTTACACTTATTACTATCGCTTTTTTAGCGAATGTGTCAGCACAAATTAAAGTTAATTCTTCCGGATATGTTGGAGTTGGATGCGATCCAAACGATCTTGCCGCTACATTTAGAATATACGAAGCAGCAACATCACCCCGTTTCATTTTACAAGGAGCTCACTCGCGATTAGAGTTGGGCGTTGCCGTATCTAACGGATGGTTTGCTACTTGTGCTCAATTGGGAGATGTTGTTTATAGACCGTTGGGAACAAAACATGGGCTAATATTCAGCCTGCCTAATAACACAGGTAATGGAAATTCTTATATTAAATTTGCCGATGATGCCAATGGAGGCTGGTTTTCTATTTATAATAATAAAAGAGTAGTAATTGACGGCAATTTGGGAATAGGAAGAACTCCTTCTTATTTATTAGATGTTAATGGAACTATCAGGGTTAACTCAACACTTTATTCCTCAGACGAACGCTTAAAAACAGAAATAAAACCTTTGTCCAATGAGAAAGATAAACTTTATTTACTGCAAGGAAAATCTTATAAAAAAACACCTCCTCCTACAGGTATTACAGATGTTAGGTACAATGAGGACGGAGAAGAATTGCCTTCGGTAAAAAGAGAAATAATTGAAACTTCGGAATATGGCTATTTAGCTCAAGAATTGAAAGAGGTTTTTCCTGATTTGGTAGATCAAGATTCCGAAGGTTATTATTCAATTAATTACATCGGATTGATTCCTGTCATTGTTGAAGCATTGAAAGACAAACGATTGGAAATTGAAAAACAACAAGAGCAAACAGATAAACAGCAGGCTCAAATAGATAAACAACAATCTCAAATAGACGAACAGCGTGAACAAATCAAACAGTTGATAAAATTAATGGATATAAAATTCATTAACGAAAAAGTCTTTGAAGAAAATAAAATAGAATCTATTCCGCTGTTGTTGCAAAATACGCCTAATCCTTTTAACGAAACAACCGAAATCGGTTATTATATTCCGGAAACCGTGCGCAGTGCCAATATTTATATCTACGATGTAAACGGATTTCAACAAAAAAGTATTTCTATTATAGAACGCGGCAAAAGCGCAACTACTTTACAAGCTTCTGCACTGAGAGCAGGAATTTATTTTTACACGCTGATTTGCGATGGCAAACCGGTGGATACGAAACAAATGATTTTAACGAGATAGGAGGTGTGTGATGAAAGCAAAAATCTTTTTTACTTGTCTTGTTTTTTGTTTTGCTTGGCAGGTAAATTCACAAGTTGAATTTGCGCCGATAGGAGCAGAATGGTATTACAATTGCTGTTCTCATCCCTTTGGTTATTTTAATCGTATTGTTTCTGAAACAGATACTGTTGTTGAAGAGAATAATTGCCGTGTTTTAAGGCAATATTCCGGTAATTCAAATGTTGTGAGCGAAGAATATATTATCAAACAGGAGCAAGGCAAAATTTACTATTATTATCAAGAACAATTTAATTTATTGTTTGATTTTGATGCGGAGGTAAATGATATTGTTGAATTTACATTTAAGTATAGAATATATTATGATAATGGTCTTCCCCCGAAAGATTCAATACTCTCATTAAGATTTGAAGTTGAAAATATTACAACAAATGCTCAAAATCTGAAAACATTTACAACGAGAATTATTGACGAAGACAAAGATGTAGTGTATGGCTATCGCTGGAGTTATTCATATACTGAAAAAATTGGATTAGATAGTGAATTTATGCTTGTGTTAGACAATTTGCCGGACATACCGGCAGGAGACCAATTCTTATATTTAAGATGTTATTCGGATTCCGATTTATCTTTCATATCGGCACATTGGCAGTTCTGGGGAATAAATGGTTATTATCCCTGTAACTATTCTTTTAATACGAGTATAAACACGCCTAAAAATGAAAATATTAAAATTTATCCCAATCCATTTAGTGATAATATTTTTGTAACCACATTCAATGGAGAAAATATCGAAATAATAGATATTTCGGGAAAAATTGTTTATTATTCGGAATTATCGAATGGAATAAATGAAATATCAACCGGTCATTTTCTTAAAGGAATTTATTTTGTAAAAATCCAAAATAAAGACGACAGTATTCAAACTTTTAAAATTGTTAAGTGATGAAAAAAATAATATTTTTGATTTTGGCTTTTCTTTGTCTCTTTTTTGTAAAGATTTATGGAAATGAAACAGGAACCGGACTTTATCTTCTTATTGAAAATCCCGATTTACGACCAATAGAAGAATTTTCTTTAACGAAGAATCCGGAATTTAATAAATTGCTTGAGACTTATAATGTATATGTTTTTAAGAAGGCGTATCCAACGTTGCCCAGTAGAGAATATCTCATAAAATCTTTGGACGATGAAAAGTTGAAAGAAGAACTTCTTTTAAAATTTAAAGAAAAGATTTCTTTTGCTAAAGTTTATAGTTTTGGTCTTGAAATAGGCATTGAAGATTTGGATTTATTACCAGTAGAGGAAAAGCAATTTTTCTTAACAAAAAATCCGGAATTTAACCAACTGTTAGAGACCTATAAAGTAGATGTGTTTTTGCAGGCATTTCCTGCGGTAGTAACTGAATCTTCGCAAAAAACTTATATGATAAAATCTCTATACGAAGACAAGTTGAAAGAAGAACTTCTTTTGAAATATCGTGAAAGTATTCCTCTCGTGGAGGAAATGCCTGATGAGCATGTTCTTGCTTATACTCCCAATGATTATGATTTACTTGGTAATCATGCAGCATCGCATTTAGAACTGATTAAAGCCAGAGAAGCATGGGATATAACAAAAAGGTTGTTGCCAAAAGTAAAAGTTGCTATTCCAGATACTTATTTCGATCCTAATCACGAAGATTTATCCTTTACTTTCGTAGGTCTTGGAACAAATGATCCAAATGTGATTCGTCCTGATCATGGAACCAGTGTAGCAAGTTGTGTGGGCGCAATTACAGATAATGGTAAGGGGATAGCATCTATCGGCGGATTTAATACTGAATTACACGTTTCTACAACCAGAGGTAATGATGAGATTTTCCGTTTAGCAAAAGCTGGATATAGGGTTATTAATTATAGTTCTGTTGGTTGTACATATAGTCCTACTTGGGAGAATAATTATCGGGAAATAAGAGATGTTTGGAATGCTGTAGTCGTGGCAGCAGCAGGTAATACTACTGCCCATTGTGGAAGTTTAGCGGCTAAATGTTATCCGGCGTCGTATGATGCTGTTGTTTCTGTTACAAGCGTAGCTCATCGTTTTGATATTGGAACAATAACTCCCGGATATGGAGCGCTTGATTGGAAAGATTGTCATGAACAAGTTATTGGCGACACTATCGTTGATCACCCTCACCACCATAATGATGCCGTTAATATCTCTGCTCCAGGCTATTGTGTTGTATGTGCCACAACGGGAGGAGGATATATTTGGACGTGGGGTACTTCAAGTGCCAGTCCTATTGTTGCAGGAGTTGTTGCCATGATAATGGCAGTAAATCCAACCTTGACGGCAAATGAGGTTGTAGATATTTTATTATCTACTGCAGATGCTTCGATATATTCTATTCCGTGTAATGCGCCATATATTGGTAAATTAGGTACAGGTCGTTTAGATGCTTATGCCGCTGTTCAAGCTGCGTGTGCAACATTACCACCAACATTTAATTTCACGAATCAAACCGTAACAACCGGTAGAACCATTACGCATTGTGGCGACATCAATGTCCAAAACGTAACCGTTACCAGCGGTGCCATCTTAACACTCAAAGCGGCAGACAATATCAATGTTCAAGGCGTAACTGTTAATAATAATTCCAAATTAATCCTTGATGCCGGCGGCGAAGTTAATATTATCAACAATTTTGAAGTAGCATTAGGTTCCGAATTAGAAATAAAATAATATTATTTTTCCGGTAACAATAATTGTGCATATAAAGAAACAAGCAGATAAATTTTTCAAAACTTATCCGCTTGTTTTTTTTCCACTTGTTTTCTGAAATTTTACCAAAGTTTGTACGTCAACTGAAAACTAAGCATAGGCCAAAAATTGAGCAACTTGTTAACTCCTTTGGGAAGATTGTCCAATATTGAATTCACATTATTATTTGCTTCTGCCACAGCTTCGTTGGTTCCTCCATCGGATATTAATTTGAATCTTGCTTTTTGATAGATAGCGCCCATTTCAAACTTAAATCCTACGCGGTGTTTGGGTATGGCGCGCCCCAAGGTAATACCAAAATATGGTTTTACAACGTTGCCCCAGCAAACTTCTGCATCAACTTTACCGTTTGCATCGGTATGAACCAAAATACCGTCGCCAAAATTCAGCACATCATTTCTCAATGGATTTCCATATTCATCAAAAGCAGTACCGATTAAACTAATGCTGTTTTTACCGATATAAGTTCCTGCCGTAAAAGCAAAGATTCCTTTTTTGCCCGGCAGAAAATCGAATAACAATTTACCATTTAAAAAGCGAAGATTAGGCTCAATATCTGCCGATGCATTTTGTTTTATACCGGCTGCATCTTTGTATTCAAAACCGTCGACATTAATTTCTAAAAATCCTATATTCAAATAGTTAAGTCCGAAGCGCGCTTTAATGTTCGGAATAATAGGCGTATTAATTTCAAATCCCGGTCCATACATACCAACATTTATACCTATAGCTAAATGGTTAAAGGGATAGCCTTCGTAATACACTTTTTTGTTGTCGCCAAGTCCGGTTTTGCGCAACGTTGTTGTTTCTTCAGCGGAAGGTTCGAATCCTACAGTATGATCTAATACCGGTTCTTCTTCAACAATAACAGCAATTTTAGCTTCTTCTTCGATAATAACCACCATTTCGGGAAGAATATCTTCAACTACTTCTTGCGTCATGGCACCAACCACAAAAGCAGTCAATAAAATTATGAGTAAGTTTAGTTTCTTCATTCTCGTAAGTTTTAAATATTATGAAGCACAAAAATATGATAATTTTTCATTTTTTGCATTGTCGGTCAATTTTTATAATTTATTTCTTTACGATTTTCTTTGTAACAATTCTGTCTTCTGTCTGAATAACAAAGAAATAAATACCGCTTTGCAAATCTTTTATTGAAATCACTGTTTTATTGCTTTGTTTAATTGTGCTGCCCGAAAGGTCTTTTATTTCGACAGACAACACTTTTTCGCCTAAAACATAAACAATATCTTCGGCAGGATTGGGATAAACGGACAATTCTACATTCGTCATTTCATGTGTAGAAGTGGTTTCGCAGGTTATTTGAGAAATATAAATGACTGTTTCTTCCACATATTTTTTATACACGGCAAAAAGCGTAACATCATTTTCGGGGATATACAAACCTGCCGGAATAAGTGAGACAGTTATGTCTAATTCATCTTCAAGTTCGATTTGAACAGTTATTTTATTGAACGACCAACCGGCAAATTCCCACTCGCTGTTGCAAGACATGGCTTCGGGCAATTCAACACCACCGCCTGCTATTGCTTCGGTCAGTGTACTTTCGCCGGGCAAAGTACCCGATACCGGATTAAGCGTTACAGTTGATGCCCTAATGGTTACGGTGCAATTGGCTGTATAATTGCCGTCAACGGTCTTCACCGTAATAATGGCCGTACCTGCACCATGAGCTGTAACTAAACCGTTTTGTACTGTTGCCACACTGTTGTTATCAGACGACCATGTAACGGCTTTGTTGGTAGCATTTGCAGGCAATACGGTTTCTATTAATTGGTATGTGCGATCTACACCCAACATTATTGCCGATGTATTGAGCGAAACAGCTGTTGTCGGCTGTATCACGGTCACCGGTAATTCGCCCACGTATCCTTCCGAAGCACGTATAAACGTGGTATCTGTTGTCGTAATTGCCACGGTTTTCATTTTATAATTTCCTCCCGGAATAGTGTTTGGGACACTTACGCTGATAGCTCGACCACTATTGCCGTAGTTCGGATTTGTATTCAATGCAGGCGATATTCCCAAAATAGCCAAAATACGGTCATCTTCATCAACCAGTGCAATACCTACGTGACCTGTAAAAGTAGAAAAACCTCTGTTGATATAAGATGTTGTTACAGAAAAATTTGTATTCTTGTCAATTTGCGTAACGGTGGAAGACATATTTGTTTTCGACCACATTACCATTTCATTAACAACCGTACCGTTTGAAAATGGCTTAATGTTGATCAATATATATTGATCGTTATTATATGTGCCCGCACCGGAACCCGAACCACCACTGCCGGGATTTAATGCTGTTGTTATAAAATAGCCGTCTCGAGAACCATTCCAACCCCAATTAAAATGAAATGTTCCATCATCTCTATATCCATCACAAATAAAAGAATGTCCGGAATTTGAGTTTCTGCCCGAATAAATTACCGGCATACCGGCATCAAGTTGCTGCCTCAAAAAGTCGTCCCATTCCATAGAAGAATAATATTCTCTTTGTTTATAAGAAATACTTGGGTCGTAATCAAAGTAATCAAGTAACGCAACAGCTACATTTCGAGTTGAAGCACTGCTTCCATCCAAACCATAATCCATTTGAACACTTACACCGCAGTGATACATTAATTGTGCCACTGCGTTTCGTTGCATAATTGAGCCCGATGAAGGAAACGGATAGCTGTCGAGCATATTTTCCCAATCATAAGTTACGGCTGCTACATTCACGGACGGAACATATAAGTTGTCGGATGTTTGATAGGCAGGTGTGCTCCCGATGCCTTGCGGTGGATATTCGTAATATTTCATCACTTGTGCCATTGCCGTAGCCACACAACCTGTCAAGGCATTAACACTTGAAATCGGCGGACACATATTGTTGTAAGGCGCATCTTGTCCCCAAGTTGTTGAGAGCAATGGTCCAACAACTGCATTTGCTAACGTTTTAAAACCGGACGAATTTTCCCATTCCGAATTTGTCGGAAAATTATTCTCAACAGCATACACAATTTCACTGTTTAAAAAATCAAGCCAATAAACAAGCGCGAGCGGCAGATTATTTTCATCAAAACTGCCTTTGTCCGAATAACCAAGAATCGGTTTTGCCACATCATCTCCCGAAACAATGACGAAACCATTACCATCTGCTTCATTAAAAACGTAAAAATTGCTTTCTTCCGAAGCTGATTTTACCAATGTCAAGCGACTTTCAGGCGTAGTAAATACATTTATTCCGCCTTGAGTCGGACTTTCACCAATAACTTTTGCCGCCGCACCGGCAGCTTTTTGAAAGTCAACACTTTTTGCTTGTAAAGAAATAACCGAAAAAACAAGCAATGAGCTAAAAAGTATTAGTCTTTTCATGTGTATATTTTTTACATTAAGGTCACATGGAACTCGCATGTTCATTTTATTTGATGTACATTATTGTACATGCTCGTTTCATACATAAATAATTATTTTTTGGTAACTATATAATTCAAATTGCCGGTTATAAAATCTTTGCGTCTTTGTGCCATAGCGTTTTTGCGTTTATGTAAAAAAGCGCAAGCGCATTGTGAACGCCGCTCGGCTTTGCCGCTTGGCTCTACCAAGAAAGTCGCAAAGACTCAAAGGCGCGAAGTAAAAATAAATAGCAACTTGAATTATTTAATACAAAAATAGGTTATAACTCTATAACCAACAAGAATTTCCGATACTTTTTTTACTACCTTTGCAACTTCAATTACGATACAATGATTTCAGTAGAAAAACTTACGGTCGAGTTTGGCGGATTCACGCTTTTCGATGATATTTCTTTTGTGGTAAACCAGCGGGACAAAATCGCACTGGTCGGCAAAAACGGCGCAGGAAAAAGCACGATGCTCAAAATATTTGCAGGACTGCAAGCGCCCACCACCGGAAATGTCAGTATTCCCAAAGATATTACGATTGGCTATCTGCCTCAACACATGGTGCACGCAGACAACAGAACCGTGATGGAAGAAGCCGAAATGGCCTTTGATCACGTCAAACAAATGCAAACTGAAATTGAAATGCTGACTGAAGAACTCGCCAATCGTACAGATTACGATTCGGAAAGCTACCACGAACTTATCGACCGACTGACGCACAAAACGGAACATATACAAATGATGGGCGTGAGTAATTTTCATGCCGATGTAGAAAAAACATTAATGGGATTGGGATTTTCGAGAAGCGATTTCGACCGAAAAACAAGCGAATTCAGCGGCGGTTGGCGCATGCGCATCGAGTTGGCAAAACTGCTGATGAGACGACCTGATGTGTTGTTGCTTGACGAACCGACCAACCATCTTGACATAGAATCAATACAATGGTTGGAAAAATTCCTCATCAACCACGCCAACGCGGTTATTTTGATTTCGCACGACCGCGCGTTTATTGATGCCGTTACCACTCGCACCATCGAAATTTCGCTCGGGCAAATTTACGATTATAAAGTTTCTTATTCTAAATATGTGGAACTTCGGAAAGAACGCCGCGAGCAACAAATCCGCGCTTACGAAAATCAGCAGAAACAGATACAAGATACCGAAGAATTTATTGCACGCTTTCGCTATCAGGCAACAAAAGCCGTGCAAGTGCAGTCGCGCATCAAGCAGTTGGAAAAAATCGACCGCATTGAAATTGATTTAGAAGATAATTCATCATTGCGATTGAAATTTCCACCGGCACCGAGAGCCGGCGATATTGTGCTGGATATTGAAAATTTGACAAAGAGATACGGCAATCACACGGTTTTTGAAAATGCCAATATGATTATAAAACGTGGCGAAAAAGTAGCGTTTGTCGGTAAAAACGGCGAAGGAAAATCAACGCTGGTAAAATGTATCATGAATGAAATTGATTTCTCGGGCAAACTGAAACTTGGACATAATGTAAAAATCGGCTATTTTGCTCAGAATCAAGCATCTTTATTAGACGAAAGCAAAACAGTCTTTGAAACGATTGATTATGTGGCAGTTGGCGACATTCGCACCAAGATACGCGATATTTTGGGCGCATTTATGTTTGGCGGCGAAGCTTCAGACAAAAAAGTGAAAGTGCTTTCGGGCGGCGAGCGTAGTCGTTTGGCTATGATTCGCTTGCTGTTGGAACCTGTAAATTTGTTGATACTCGACGAGCCGACAAATCACTTGGATATGCGCTCGAAAGATGTACTGAAAGAAGCAATACAAGCGTTCGATGGCACTGCCATTATCGTGTCGCACGACCGCGAATTTCTCGACGGTTTGGTAAGTAAAGTATATGAATTCGGCAATAAAAAAGTACGCGAAAACATCGGTGGAATTTATGATTTCCTTCGTTTCAAAAACATGGAAAACTTGCAAGAGTTGGAGATAAAAACGAAAGTTGATGCTGAAATTGTTTCCGAGCAAAAATCGGAAAACAAACTCAATTACGAACAAAGAAAAGAATTAAATAAAAAAATCAAAAAAACCGAAACAGCCGTAAAAGACACCGAAGCCAACATTTCTGCACTGGAAACCGACATAAAAGAACTCGAAGCAAAACTTGCCGAAGGAATCAGCGACGAAAATACACTAAATTCTTACAACAAGAAAAAACGTGAAGTAGAACAACTAATGTATGAATGGGAAATTTTGACGGAAGAACTCATCAATTTAGATAGCGAGAAGTGAGAAGTGAGAAGTGAGAAGTGAGGAATGAGGAATGAGAAAGAAACTGTTTCGTGCATTCGTGCTTTTTTGTGCCTAATTCTAATTCATTTCATAACAAACCAATTTTCCATTACTATACGCAACGACATAATTATTAGGCATTGGTTTTAGCTGTCCGATGCTTGGTTTTGAACCTGCCAAGAAAACTTGTTCTTCTATATCTAATTCGTTCAAATTGAAAATCCGCACGTTATTCGATGTTTCTGAATAAACAGCAAGATAATCATCGTGCAAAATCGGCACAAGGTCGGTTTCGTCAAAATACTTCACGAAAATAAGCTTCATATCTTGATTATAAACCGAAACAACATTGCCATCAACAAAAATATAAACAGGTGATTTTGCTACTTGTGTCAATATAAAATGATGAGCTGCAGATGGCAATTCGTCGGGTTTAATTGATTTTACTACGCCATCAGAACTGATTTTCTTCACATATCCTTGCTTGTCGGTTGTTACAAAAACCGATTTTTCGTCTTTTATTTTCGGCAAATAATATATCTCATTTCTCGAAATATCGAATGCCGATTTCAACGTAATCCTTTCTTTTCCTTTTCTGTTGAGGAAATAAGGCGTATTGCCGTCGTTCACAATCAAATAGTCACTGCCATCAACGCGCATATACTGAACAGGATTCGACACAACACCGGTCGTTTGTCCAAAAGCCCAATCCGATGGACTTGTTCCATCTTTCTTAAATAAATATATCTTTTTGTTTTTCGCCGGAATAAAAATGCGGTAATCTTTATTATTGTCGTAGTCAAAAACAGCCAACGGCGCACTTGCTTCAACAGGCAGCGTGATAGGATATTTCTCTACAAATCTGCCTTTTCTGTCCAGCAAATATAATTTTTTGGCAGTGTTAAAAATAAATTGATATTTTTTATTTTTGTAGTAATCCATTTGATACATTTTTTCACCCATTATCGGCGCATCTAATTGAACGGAAAACATCATATTCCCGTCGTGCGCAAAAAGATACAATTTATGATTGCTGTCTTGCACCAAAATTTCGTCTGTTCCCGTTACATAATTTTTGACCATTACAGGACCAAACACCGGTTTCGTCGCAAAATCGACCGACCAAATCTGCCGATTTGTTTTCTTTTTCAGAGGAACAATAGCAGAATCTTCCGACGATTCATCTGCATTTTTGCTTTTCAGAAAAGCGTTGTGGTAAATCTGCCCACGCTCGTTTTCCATTTGCCAACCCAGCGTTTGAACGCGCGAAAGTTTGTCTTTGTGGTGCAGTATTTTTTCGGCAAATGATTTCTCAAAAATCTCATTTGCATATTTCAGCACCGAAGGAAAATGAACGTAGGCAAGCACAGTTGCATTTCCGTCGTAGCTTTTCTCGGCAGACAAAAACGCGTGGTCTTTGCCCAATGTGTAACCTGCCGCGATTAATCCTGTCAATTCCACCAACAAGTCGGGCGACGTAGTTACGACCATATATCCGCTCGTAATAGCCACATATTCTTGTCCTTTCAGCGCAACAAAATTACCAAACGGAACCGTTAATTGAAATTGCCCGGGAAGTTCATACACCGTTATTTGCTGAAGAGAGTAAGAAGAATTATGGATTGTTTTCTTTGCCGTTAGGTCGAGCCGCTCTGCTACCAATGTCGAATCTTTGATGGAAAACATCACATAATTCGAGTGCATTAACGTATTATTGAGGCTCGCATAACCACTGATAACATTGCCTGCAAAATGCTCTTTTACAAACGATTCGCTTTTTATCGGCGCTGTTGTACCTTGAATTTTCTTTATTTTTTCGCGAAATGCATCATAATCGCTAATTCCATAATACGTAAAAAAAGCGGTATTCAGCGGAATGTAGCTGTAAAAATCGTTTCCAACAGCTTCTTGCCCTTCAAAAACATTTGTGAAATAAGCGGCGTTTTTGTTTGAATATCCGTTTACCAACAATTGCTCGTCGGAAACACTCAAATCAAGCCCGAGCCAGTCGGAAAAAGCGTTTAACTTTGAGCACAACGAGGCGAAATTATCATTGATTTTTTCGGACAGAAGCGGAAAAACCATTTGCGTATTAATAAAAATATTTGCCAATACATTTTTTCCGGCGGTACTTCGGATAGATGCAAACGCCGGATTGGTGCTGATACTACCATTTTCCGACGAAAAAACATCAATTGCCTTTTCTATTTCCGACAAATGTGCGCTGCACAAAAACATGCCTTTTATGTATGCACAGGCAAATGTTCGACTACCGATGCTGTCCGACAGCACAACAATTTGAATGCCGTGATGCCTTATTTTTTCTGTTTTTCCGTTGGAATAAAAATTTTCGCGGATAATTTCGATGGCTCTTTTGGCATCTTTTTCAGTTGTTCCAGTGGCAATTAACTCTTTCCATGAATCGCCGTCAATCGTATATGCGATAAGCGATTGCCGTTTTGTTGCCGATGCTAATCCGGCATCTTTGGTCAGCAGCGCATCGATATTTTCAATGAGAGTTGTAAATTCCGGTAAGAATTTTTCTTCGTTAACGATTTTGCAGAAATCATTGTTGTAGAGCAATGCTTTGGTAACATTCATTGCGTTTTTGGTTTCAATTATCAACGCGGCTTGCGGCGAAATAACAGCGTATAAATCCGTGGTTTCGGACAAACTACGTTCTTTTATCTGCCTATAACCGACAAACGCGGCTGTAAACAAACAAACAGCGATAATGCCAAAAATTATTTCTTTTTTCCACATAAACTCTCTTGAAAGATTACAAAGATAAGTGCTTTACTAAAGAAAATAACGTTTTTTTCATATTTTTATTGGAAATATGAAAAAAATTACCTTGCTACCACGTGAACAATGTAGAGACGTTACGCGCAACGTCTCTACGGTCGACAACAATATTATATTAGGTTACAAATTATTATTTCCATTAAAACAATCACTATCCCATGTTACAGGATTATTTTCAATATAATCGGCAATACGATTCATTTCGTTTTGATTGCGTATAATGCAGTCATGAAATCGTGATTGCCATACAAAATCAATATTGTTGTTATGTGCAAATTTGGTTATGGCAGATTTGAAACCACGCATCGTAACGCATAATAATGATTGGTACTTTGCAATTTCAACCATTTTTTCGTTTCGGATTTCGTTTGCATCATTCGTTGACCCTGTAAAGACGTTGCGCGCAACGTCTCTACGAAAATCCACGTCAATAAATACAATCGCATGAATATGATTAGGCATAACCACAAACAATGGTATTTCAGCGTATGGATAGTGAATGTTTATATTTTGCAAATTTTTAGACGCGTATTTTCCAATTTCGGATAATTGCATGATGCCGGTTTCAATTTCGCCAAAAGAATGTTCACGATTCTTAGTACATATTGTTATAAAATAAATTCCTCCGTTATAATCGTGCCATGTTGCACGTGCTGACTTTATACGATATTTATTTTGAAATTTTTCATCTGACATGTTTTCAATGTTCTCATTTTGGTTGCTGTTTTCATCGTAAAGACGTTGCGCGCAACGTCTCTACAATAACGATGCTTTTTTTATTCCTGTTGTGACAGACAGATTGTCCAACCGCTAATATTCTCTTTTATCTTTTTTCTTCTTCTTTTCCTTTTTCTTTTTTTCGAGAATCCACGAATAAGGCGCTTTTTCTGTTTTCGACAACGAATAACCAACACCTAATTCGACACTTTCGGCTACTTGCATGTGTGTTTTCAGTGCCAGATTGATAAAGAAATGGTCGTAAACTCTGTATTTAGCCACCAATTTGAAATAAACATAACCGTCGTGTTCTATCGGGTTAAAAGCATATCCGCCTACATGCAAGCCTGTGGCAAAATCGCCAAACATCAACTCATTAGCCAACGAAAATCCCATTCTGAATTTTCCGTTTTCGCCTGCATAATAATCGGGCAGTGTTCTTTCCAGATGAAACGCACTGTTGTAAAACATATCCATATTAAGTCCAAATCTGTACACATTTGACAACGGTCTGTATCCGCCCACGCTGAGTGAAGCGTTCAAATATTTTTTTGTATCGAACTCATTTTGCCGGTTTACGCCAAAGCCCAGCACCGGTTCGAGCGACCATTTGCGTTCGATACGTGCGCCTTTTTGCTTCATCGGTGCAACCGTTAAATAAGGTATGTATTTCAACCCAACGCCCGCGTTAAACATATTCAGTCCTGTATTGGGTTTTTGCACACTTCCGTTTGAAATATGGTGCAATGAAGCATCTGCCACAAAACTGAAACGCGACATAAAACTTCGTTGCGATCGCGAAAACAGAACTTCTGTATTAAGTCCGCCGCATAAGAAACCGTTCAAGTGCGAGCCAATGGCAAAATTATTTTCGTCGTATGTTTGCGGTTTATCGAAGTCGTATTTTTCGGTTACATACGAAAGTCCAGCGCCCATTTTAAAATTGAACGAAAACATCGGTTTCTGAAAAATGGGAATAATAATGTACGGATAAAGCGTAAACGCGCTTCCCAATAAATCGGGATTGCCAAGGTCGAGATACATAAAACCAAGTCCTGTTGTAGGAAACGCATAGTAAAAATGCCACGGTTTTCCGCCGTATTTGGGAAACTCAACGGCAAATTCCACGCCATTGGTGTGCTTGTCGATAAGCGGCTCCACACGGTCGCTGTGCGGAATAATAAAACCGTGAATATATTGCAGTTTGTATTTGATAAGGAGATTGTTGCCGCCGCCTTTATTCCGAAATCTGTCGCTAAACGAAGACGAATTACAGCTTGGCGTGCCAAAACCGCAAGGCGCGTCATTTCGGTTATTCTGTCGTTGTTGCGCCGACAACGTAAAGCAAACTGCTATAAGTAACAAAAATGAGATTGTTTTTTTCATGTGAAAGCATTATCTTTGCTAAGCAAAATTAGAATAAAATTACAGGAATTGGTAATTATAGTTTTTTTATAGATTGCTTCGTTCCTCGCAATGACGCAAAATCCAAGAATAGCACGTCATTGCGAGGAACGAAGCAATTAAAATGTTGCGTTTTATCTATACTAATTAATTCCAAATTACAATGTGATTACAAAAATAAGAAAACATTTCACAAAACTATGATAGTACTGTTAAAAAAAGAATTTTTATATTTCTTTAGCTCGGCAACCGGCTACATCGTGATTGGCATATTTTTGATTGCTACCGGATTATTTTTATGGGTTCTTCCGGGACAATTTAACATCATAGAATCGGGTTACGCTCAAATGGACGGACTTTTTGTGCTCGCGCCGTGGCTATATCTGTTTTTGGTGCCTGCAGTTACGATGCGGAGTTTCGCCGAAGAAAAAAAGGCAGGTACGATTGAACTTGTTTACACTCGCCCGATTTCAGGATTGAAAATTATTTTGGCAAAATATTCGGCAAGTTTGCTGCTTGTACTTTTTTCGCTATTGCCAACACTGATTTATTTCGTAAGCATTTATTTCCTCTCGCAACCGACAGGCAATGTTGATACAGGCGGAATCCTCGGCTCTTACATCGGGCTGTTTTTCTTGGCGGCTGTTTATGTTGCTATCGGCACGTTTTCGTCTGCCGCAACCGACAATCAGATTGTGGCTTTTATGCTGTCAGCATTTCTTTGTTTCTTCTTTTACTACGGATTCGACTTGCTTGCATCATTGACAGTCTCCGGTAAAAATGAAATATTTCTAACCGCTTTCGGCATCAACATGCACTACGAATCAATGAGCCGTGGTGTGATTGATATGCGCGATATTGTGTATTTTCTGACAGTTATCACGGGATTTATTTTTGGAACAAAATTGATGATAAAAAGGTAAAATATCTTTTTATAAAAAAGTCTTTAAATATGTGTTTAAAACGTTCCTAAAGTTGGGGAAATTAACAAAATTAGAAAATAATTGTTAAAATTTTGGAAACTTATGAGTGATATTAAAAACAAAATTACAGAAAAATACTTTCCGAAAATAGAAAAATACTTTTCTGAAAAAAAAAAGAAAAAATGGGACCCACTTTCAAAATGTAAAAAATGGCTGATAGGGATATTGTTTTTTGTAATATTTGGCATCGTATTAGTTTTCTATTATATGCCTGATATAATCTCATTTTATGAAGAACGTAAAGCAATTATTAATCGTCTTCGTGGCGAAGAAAGCACTGCCACAGAAGCCATTATTCCTGAAAAAGACAGTTTAGACAACACAGATACAATTGATTCAATAAAAGTAGAACCAATAGACACAATAATACCACCACTTCCACCAAAAGAAAAAGAAAAAAAGACTCAGTTTCAAGTTGAGTTACTTGTGCCATACAAGTATGTTAAGCAATATAGAGCAGAAAGCATTTTAATGGATAAAAAACCAATTTATCATAATGGTAGTCCCAAATATTATCCGAATATGAGAGACGATGATTACGTAAGGTTTTATATTAATGCAACTGAAGGCAACCATACTTTTTCGATTAACGGCTTGTATGAAACCAATGTGCTTATAAATAAAAATAATCAAGAAGTTGAAATCATTTGTAATTAACAAATTATTATGACTATGAAAACAAAAATTTTACTCAAATCGACATTTATTCTTCTGTTGATTTTTGCGGAAGGAAATGAGTTGTATGCGCAATATACTCTTTCGTTTAGAGCAGAAAGCGGAACGCATTATAATTGCATAAAAGATAAATTGGGCAATAAAGATGTAGATTCATTTTTCGACCTCTGGGAACACTCTTTGCAAGATGCACTTTTGAATCGTATTAATGATTTGAAAGAGCCAAAGGATATAGTTATTTTTAAAAATAGAGAGAAAAAAGAACATTGGTATATATTAGGTAAAAATACATTGCCGCCAACCAATCATATTTTAGTAAAGGTAATTTGTACTAGTGATACACACATAAGTTTCTTTTATTCGGAAATAAATAAGGATGGTATCATAGATAAACAAAGAAGCAAAAGTGCCTCTGAACATATTGAACGTCTAATAAAAACTACTGATGTAAACGATTTTATGCGGAATTTTGCAGAAAAAATTTATCCGAAAGATCTATACAAAGATTATGAAACGACAGTTAAGAGTACATTTCACTACATAGATAACAATAAATTATCGAACGAAGTTAAAATTCAAGAATACCAAGAGATGTTCGAAGAACCTTCACCTTTTAAGAAAAGATTTCGAGAGGAAAATCATGACTTATATTATCGACATGCAGTAGATTATTATACATTATCCGTGCAACGAGATATTAATGTTTACAACGAAGAAACAGATATTGTTCACAAAGCCAGTCTTTGTCCAACAATAATAGACTGGTACGAAATTTTAATTGATCATTGCAACGAGTGGGGCATAAATAAATGTAAAAGTAATTTTACAGAAGAACTCAAAAAATGGGAAAACCGGAAGAATGAATTGAATTCTCAATTGAAAAACAGTAAATAAAATAGACATTCTATACTTTATAATAAATATAAACTTTAACAACATGAAAAAAGAATTTAATAAATATTCGGTAATGTTTGCCATAGTTTGCATGTTTTTTTGCTTTGGCTGTAATCCCATACAATATAAAACCGTATCGCGTCTTTATGATACAAATGAAGATATTACCTCCAAAAGATTAATTACAACTCCGTATCCCTTCGAATATGACACATTAGTTACAACAATTCGTACAACGGAAACATACAAATGGTATGAAGAATCTTTTCGTAAAAACAAACCTAATGTGATTATTGGTGTGAGAGAAATTCCAATATCTGCTGCTACAAATTCGAAAAACATTTCTACAAAAGACAAAAGAGAACCTATCCTTAAAAAATCGGAAAAAATAAGCGCACAAAAAAGCCAATATTATGCACGTCAAGAAATTGAAGATGCAAAAAAAACTAATCTTTTAAAAGGCGGAACGATGAACAGTGCCTTTAAAGCAAAAATGAATGACAGAATAACAGAATTGTCCGGTTTAATAAAGGAATTGAATAACACTATATCCATTATTGATAATTACGTAATTGATAGCCTAATGCAAAGAAATCCGGACAGGGAAAAGATGGATGTTGTTAAAAATATTGTAAATAAAGGAGAAGCAATGACTACTTCTTATTTTAATATTATGATTGATGCGAAAGATTCAATTTATTCACTGACGCTTCCGTTAAATTTTTCTTATCCCAGCGGAAAATGGAAACTTTCCGGCGAAGCTCAAGTACGGATAAATAAGATAATTGATGCTTTATTGGAATCAAATAAAAATTTTGAGAAAGATTATTCATTTGATACCAATCCTGTTTTATACATACATGCGTATGCCGATGAACAAAAATGCGACGATGAATTGTGTAGAGAATTGAACAAATTTTATCCCAATAAAAAATTTAACCCGAATGAGGGAAAGAACAGTAAAGAAGAAGCTTACAGGAAATATTGTAATCAGTTATTATCTCAAAAACGTGCAGATGAAACAAGAGAATATATAATCGGGTACATAAAAGAAAAACAAAAACAAATGAACGTGATAACAAGAGAGATAATTGGTCAAGGAGAAAATTATCCATACGATTCAGTAAACCCACCATACAAACATAATGAACCCGATGAAAGAAGGAGAATAGTCGTAATTTCATTAGGATTGTCAATACAAAAATAGAAATACTTATCTGAAATCAGTTACAAAACAATGGTTTTTATAAGCATTTAAATATGAGAAAATTATTAGATTCATCATTGATAACTAAATAAAGACAATGATGAAAATGAATATTTTATTAAAATCAATATTTATTTTTCTGCTGGGTTTAACAGTAAGAAATGAATTATACGCGCAAAGATATACTCTTTCGTTTAGGGCAGAAGACGAAGGACATTATAATTGCCTAAAAGGCAAGTTGGGCAGTCAAGATATAGATTTACTCTTCGACCTCTGGGAACACTCTTTGCGAGATGACCTTTTGAATCGTATTTATGATTTGAAAGAGCAAAAGGATATAGTTGTTTTTAAAAATAAAGAGAAAAAGGAACATTGGTATATATTAGATAAAAATCCATTGCCGCCAACTAATCATATTTTAGTAAAGTTAATTTGTACCGGTGATACATACATAACTTTCTTTTATTCGGAAATAAATGGAGTTGGTACCTTAGATAAACAAAGGAGTAAAAGAATATCCGAAAATGCTGAACGTCTAATAAAAACTAACGATATAGACTATTTTATACGCAATTTTGTAGATAAAATTTATCCGAAAGATCCATACAAAGATTATGAAATAACAGTTAAGAGTACATTTAACCATATAGACAATAATAAATTATCGAACGAAGATAAAATTGAAGAATACCGAGAGATATTCAATCAACTTTCACCTTTTAGGAAAAGATTTCAAAAGGAAAATCACGACTTATATTATCGACATGCAGTAGATTATTATACATTATCCGTGCAACAAAATATTAACGCTTACAACGAAGAAACAGAAGTTACTCTAAAAGAAGACTATTGTAGTATAATAATAGAATCGTACTTCTTTTTAATGATGCATTGTAAAGCGTGGAACATAAATAAATGTCAAATTAATTTTACAGAAGAACGCGAAAAATGGGAAAAACAAAGGAGAGAATTGGAATTTCAATCGGAAAACAAAAAATAATAAATCCCGTTATGAAAAATAAACTCAATAAATATTCAATGATATTTGCTGTAATTTGCATGTTCTTTTGCTTTGGCTGTAATCCTATACAACATAGAACCGTGTTGCGTCTTCATGAAATAAATGAAGATATTATCTCCAAAAGATTAATAAAAAGCCCATATCCCGGTGAATATGACACATTAATTACAGAAACTCGTACAATGGAAATATACAAATACTATGAAGAATCTTTTCGCAAAAACAAACCTGATGTAATTATTGATAAAAAAGAAGCTCCAATAACTTCTATAAATTCGCATAATATTTTTACAAATTACAAAAAAGAGCTTCTCCTTAAAAAACCGGAAAAATTAAGAGCCGAAGAGACTCTGTATTTTGCGAGACTAGAAATTGAAAATTTACAAAAAACCGTATATGCAACAGACGCAATGATGAGTAGTGCCGATAAAGCAAAAAATAATGACAGAATAACAGAATTATCCGGTTTAATAACGGTGTTGGATAACGCTATATCCATTATTGATAATTACGTGATTGACAGCCTAATGCAAAGAAATCCAGACAAAGAAAAAATGGATATTATTAAAGATATTGTAAATAAAGGAGAAGCAATGACTACTTCTTATTTTAATATTATGATTGATGTGAAAGATTCAATTTATTCATTAACATTTCCATTAAATTTTTCTTTCCGATCTGGAGAATGGGAACTTCCGAAAGAAGCCAAAGAACGGATAAATAAAGTAATTAATACATCATTGATATCAGCCAAAAACTTTGAAAAAGATTATCAATATAATGTTGATATGGTTTTATACGTACATGCATATTCTGATGAACAAGGATCTCGCGGAGAATGGTGTGAAAAATTAAACGAATTTTATCCCGATAAAAATTTTACTTTAGAAGGAAAAGAAGCCAACAAAGAAAAAGAATATAGAAAATATTGTAATCAATTGCTATCTCAAAAACGCGCAGACGAAACAAAAGAATATATAATCAAATACATAAAAGAAAAACAAGCACAAATAAACGTGATAGAAAGAGAGATAATCGGTCAAGGTGAAAATTATCCGTATGACTCGATAAATCCTCCATACAAGCATAACGATGAAAGAAGAAGAATAGTCGTAATTTCATTAGGATTATCAATATCAGAATAAAATTTAGATGGAGAGATCTTCTGTTTGGCATAGCATTTCGCTACGTAGAACAAAGAATTTGCTAAAATAAAAAAATCATGAAAATCATATACAAAATATGACACAAAAACCATTAATTCTCATAGCAAACGACGACGGAGTAGATTCGCGCGGCATAAAAGCGCTTGTGTCGAGTTTACGCGCCGAAGGAGAAATTTATGTCGTTGCGCCTGATGGACCACGTTCCGCACAATCTAGCGCCATAACCGTAAATAATCCCATTAGAGCAAGAAAAATCATGGAAGAAGACGGACTAACCGTTTTCAAATGCAGTGGGACGCCTGCCGACTGCGTGAAATTAGCGCTCGACCAACTATTACCTCGCAAACCCGATTTATTGGTTTCGGGTATTAACCACGGCACAAATTCCTCCATAAGCGTACTTTATTCGGGTACAATGGGCGCAGCTTTTGAGGGTTGTATTAATAATGTTCCATCGGTCGGTTTCTCGCTTTGCAGTCTCGACCCACGCGCCGATATGACAGAAGCGATGAATTATGCGACCATTATTTCACGACAGGTATTGAAAAATGGCTTGCCCGAAGGCATTTGCCTTAACGTGAATATTCCCTACGAAAAAAACATAAAAGGCGTAAAAATCTGCAAGCAAGCAAAAGGTCTTTGGACAGAAGAGTTTATGAAGCGCGAAGATCCCGCAGGGCGCGATTATTATTGGCTTACGGGTAATTTTTCGAGCTGCGAAAGTGATGATGAAAGCACAGACGAATGCTCTTTGTCAAATGGTTATGTGTCTATTGTTCCATGCGTGATTGATTTAACCGCCTACCATTTTATGGATACACTAAAAACTTGGAATTATGAGAAAAAATAGAAAAAAATTAGACAGGCTTTGGATTGGATTATTGGCAGGAATCATTGTGCTTTGTGCTATGGTAGTTGTATTTTTTTATAGCAACCACTGGGAATTGAGCGAGTTTAGCAAAGTAATGAAATACTTGGGTAAAGATTCGTTTGCCGCGCTAAAACTTATGATGCTTTGTATGTTACCCAATTCTATGTTCGCGTTTTTGAGCTACCGATTCGAGCTTTGGGACACTTACAAAGGATTTATGATTGTTACGATGGTTTCTTTTGTTCCGTTCGTATTGTTTCTATTTTAAAAAAAAACAACATCAACTAAAAAATGTTATAAAAATTATGTCATTAAAAAATAAATCATTATATTTGTGGTGTAGTTTAAAATAGAAAAAAGTGTTGTTATGAAAAAATTGTTAACTCTATTGATTTTTGCCGCAGGATTGCAGTTCAGCAGTTTTGCCGTGCAGTCGTGGAATGTTAACGATGCAACTATTTTTCCGAATCCGGCAAATGCTTATTTTACCGTTAGCTACAATGCTGCTCCCGGAAATTATGTCGAAATTTTTGACGTATTGGGAACGGTAGTTACCAGAATTGATTTTACATCAGAATCGGAAGTGTTTGTCAATGCTGTTGATTGGAAAAAAGGATATTATTTCTGTCGATTTGTCAGCGATGGAAAAGTGGAGAAAACGATGCGATTGGTTATACAACGATAACAAAAAAGAGGATTTTAAAATCCTCTTTTTTTGTTTCGTCATTGCGGGCTAAATCCGCAACCTCCTGAAAAATGAGGAGATTCTGAAACAAGTTCAGAATGACAGAAGTTTGCAAAAATTTGCGTTTTTTGCATCATTTGCGTTCAAAGATTTTATCTATAACCCAAGCTGTCCGCAGTGCGGTAATACCCGTCGAAGCACATTCGCCAATTCCTTGCAATTCGTTTACAATAGTTTGAATGAGCGGTTGTTGAATATGTTCGGGTTGTTCGGGTTCGTACTGCTCGGTTTTTCCGGCAACAGTTTTTAAGACAATCGGCTGAAAAGCAAACGTATTGAAGTGAAGCATTCCTTTCGTGCCGATTATTTCAATTGTATCGCGTTCGACAGACGTTACAAAACTCCATTGCGCTGTTCCTTGTGCGCCCGATTTGAATTTCAGCAAAGCCGAAACTGTATCTTCAACAGCGTAAAAACCACCCAAATTTTCGGTAATTCCTGTAGCATCTTCTATTTTACCCAGCAAAAAATCTAAAATATCTAATGTGTGTGGAGCTAAATCATAAAAATATCCGCCACCGGCTATTGCTTTGTTAACTCGCCAAGTGTGTTTATCAGCATTGATATCCGACGCCGAAGGCGCGCGGAAATATTGCGTATTTACAGTCAAAATTTTTCCAACTTTTTCGTTGTCAATTAATTCCTTTACTTTTAAAAAATAAGGCAGCGCACGCCTGTAATGCGCAACAAAAAGTTTTTGTCCCGTTTCTTGCGATGCTTTTACCATTTCAGCGCACTCATTGTAATCCAACGCCATCGGTTTTTCCACATACACAGGCTTACCTGCGCGCATAGCTTTGATTGTGTATGCTTTGTGTGTATCAGGTGGTGTTGCCACATATATGGCATTTACGTTTGGGTCATTAATCAGCTGCTCGGCATTGTCGCAATAGTGTGGAACGGCATGACGAAAAGCATAATCTTTTGCCTTTTCGATATCTCGCCGCATAACAGCAGTTAGCGATGAGTTTTTTATTTTGTAAAAAGCCGGTCCGCTTTTTCTTTCGCAAACATCACCGCACCCGATAATTCCCCACTGTATTTTTTTCATTTTATCCTCTACTTTCCATACTGCTTTCGTCGGGATTGATTCGGTCATTTGCCGCTTCAATTTCTTTTTCGGTTACTTTTTTCGACGATTTTATACCGCAAGCATTTACTGTTGATGTTTTTACTGAAGTCTTCATACAAAAATATTTAAATTTTCTTATATAACAAATAATTTAGTATTATGTTTCTCAAAAAAATCATATATTTGCCTGTGTCATATAAATTATACGAATCACGGGTTGAAAAGCCCGTTGTCTGTCCCGGCAGGGACAAAGTATTGGTAAAAATATTATTCCATCGTTTTGTGCCGTTAGGTACAAAACATGAACGTATTTTCTTTAATATTGCGTACCTAACGGCACGCAGGTAGGTGCTAACAACATTTTCTACCAATATGTAATGCCTAACGGCACATTTTAACCATGATTCGCATAATTTACAAATAATCCGGATTGCTTCGTTCCTCGCAATGACGCAATCCGGAAAACAAATACTTTTTACATGTTTGCTGAACAAAAAAACATAAACTTATGCTTGAGCGGTGGCGGCGCGCTTGGTTTTGCTCATATCGGCGTGATACAAGCATTGGAAGAAAACGGGATAATTGCCACTCGCGTTTCGGGCTCGAGTATGGGCGCGATTGTAGGCGTATTTTATGCCGCAGGGTTCAGTCCTGCCGAGATTTTGGATATTATCAAAAAGCATAAACTTTACAAAATAACAAAAATCGTTACTCTTTACTCAAAAACAGGCATTAAAGGTTTATCTAACCATAATACTTTGAGGGAATTGATAAGAGAGAAAATTCCGCACAACAGTTTTGAAGGTTTGCAAAAGAAATTGTTTGTTTGTGCATCGAACCTCAATACAGCCAAATGGGAAATTATTCATTCGGGCGATATGCTCGATAAATGGGTGGCGGCTTCAGCGAGTATTCCGGTAATTTTTGAAACCATCAGTCTCAACAATCAATCTTATACTGACGGCGGTGTGCTGAACAATATGCCGGCGCAGCCTTTTGAGTCCGACTCTGGCCGTACTATCGGAGTGGATGTTGTTAACTACATGCACCTTCCGGAACCGCAAGTAAACGGAATTCGCGAAACGATACTTACTTCGATGCGAGTTGTGGTGCGTCAAAACTCGGAAAAGGGACGCGACATCTGTTCTTATTTGATAGAACCGGAAGTTATTCCCGCTTACCGCGAGTTTGATTTTGAAAAATATTACGAAATTTACCAAATGGGCTACGAAGCGGGAAAAAAATATATTGAGAAAGAAAAAGGAATAAGAGAGTTGATGGTTTAAAAAACCTGACGCTGTCTCAAAAGTATTTTTGAACGCAAATTACGCAAAAAACGCAAATTTTCGCAAATCAAAAAAAGACTAATATTGTATATTATTGATTATAAGCAATAAAGTTTTTGCGAAAATTTGCGTTCTTTTGAGACAGCGTCATAAATTAGGTGATTCTTGGCAAGCCAAGCGGCGGGTCAAGTCCACAATGACAGTTTATCTTCTTCGTCTTCGTCTGTCTGTGTTGTCTCTAACAGGCGGCGCAGTTCTGATAAAAACATCTTCTTTTCGTTGTGGACGGATTTCGTTGTGCCAAGCAAACTGAGGAAAGAAAATATCTTCGTGTACAAGATCTTCGTCGGGCATCATTTTTCCACTAGCGCCCGGATAAAGCACCACTTTGTGCACTTTATTATTTTGAAGATGAACGGTCATAAAAGAACTTTCGGTTCGATTAACGCCTACAAGTGTTCCGTCGTCTTCGCGTGGAAAATAAATCGACTGCGTATTACCGTTTACTTCTACTTTACGCATTTCCCCATCAATGACAAATGCTCGTAATTCCCTGCCGACTAACTGACTAAATCGAAGAGTATCAGTATCTTGCATTACAGCCATTGCATTTCCTTGAACATGAATGTAATCGACCGCACCATCTCTGATAAAAATTTGAATCAAGTCGCCCGTCAGCTGGTTATTTTCCGACCATAGTACCGGTTCAAAAAACATCGTAAGTATTGAATCTCTTGACGAATAAAAAATAGAATCGCATTTTCCTTGCAAATCGCTTCTGAAAAAGCGAACACCATGATACGCCTTCATATTATTGTAGATAGAATCTTTGAGGTAAAAAAGCGAATCGGCGTGCAGAAACAGCGAATCTTGGCTCGAATAATCTATCGCCAACGCCTTGTTGGTGATAAACGCCTCGCCGGTTGCTTCGTTGTATCGCGCAATGTTGCCCTTCAACATTATCTTTTGAATGGTGTCTTTTATTTCAATATCGCGGTAAGCACGCGCAAGCCCGATTGCTCGGTCATAATAAATGGTATCGCCCGTTACAACGCGCCCTTCGTTTGTTTCGATTACCGAGCGTTTAAACAGCGATACAAACTGTGTTTCAGTGTTGTAATCTCCCAATTCGGAATAAATGCGCATGTCGGTGTGGTCGATGGTCGATGGTCCTACAATGTAAGCCACTTTCGTGAATGTATTGTATTTCAAAGTGTCGGAATCCAGCACAAAGTCCGGATTTGTGAGCTTTACGTTGTTTCTAAATTCCGCAACTTTCGACGGAGGATAATAATAGCCTCTTTGGGAAATCAACACGTTAGTCGGGTCTGTTATTTTTCCACCGTTGAAATAATAGGCGATGTCGGCAGCTCTGTTATAATCGAGGTTTTGAGTTGTTAACACAACATCTCTGTTAATCAGCCTTACATTACGGCGCATGAGTGCCAACTTCTTGTTCCCATCGTAATAAAGCACATCGCTGTAGCCGAAAAGTGTATCGCCCTGCACCATTCTGACGTTCCCGAAAGCGTCCATCGAATTATTATCAGTATAAAAATACGCGCTGTCGCAAGTCATCACCGCACCTTCGTGCCGAAAGCGAACATTTCCTCTTAACACTTGTCGTTCGGCATCTCTCGACCTGTCGAAAGTCAGCGATTCTGCGTGTTCGAGAATCACGTTTGTTGTTCCCGATTGCTGCGAATTCAGTGCAATAAAAGGCAAAACTGCCAACAGCAACAGAATGGTATGTTTTTTAGATGAAAACAATGACTATCTCTTTTTTACTAATTAAACAACAAAGATAATGAAAAAATAGAAGAATACATTCCAACATATTACAGAATGTCTCGTTAGAGTACAAATTCACCCTTCGGGGGCTATGAATAGCAATAAATTCAAAATTACTTTTGAGACAACCCTCACCGACGTAATAAATGGCCGAAGTTAAAAAAACAAGCGCTAGCTCGGTTTTAATTCATATTTCCGAAACCCATTTGTAAAACACCCATACCGGTAAATCGTTTTCGTATTTTCATTGCCCCACAATGCCTTTCGCCTGATGTTGTAGCTTTGATAATGAGACATAATGCCAAGGTACGAATTGAGCGTAGCACGAATTTGCAGAGGTGTTGTGTGCAATGCTCCTGCACCGTCAAATGCACGCACTGCACGCAAAAAATTCCCCTTCGTACGCTTTCCGATATAAATCCGGTCAGGTTTGATATATGCACCAAGAAAAGCAACACCTTTTGTATAATGTTGCAGATAAATTTTCTTTGGATGCAACGTCAGCCGGCAATTTTCTTGTAAATAATTCTTAATTTTTTCCTTTGCAGAGAGCAAAAAAGCTTTATCTCTGTGGATTAGCACAAAATCGTCCACATAACGACCATAAAACGCGGCACCAAGTTCATTTTTCACAAAACAATCAAATTCGTGTAAATATACATTGCTGAACAGTTGCGAAGTAAGATTACCTATCGGCAAACCACAATCCGGCGCAGCATGGAAAAGACTTTTCGATGGAGGCAAATCGTCCCATTCGGAAGACGGGCTTTTGACAATGCAATTACGGCGTGGGTCGTTCCATATCACTTTTTCGAGCAAATACCAAACAACCTCCTTTAATTCCAAACACCCTAAATCTCCTTCATATGGCTTCAGCATATTGCTGAGTTTCTCCCAAAGAATATGCTTGTTGATAGACATAAAATAACCCTGTATATCCAATTTCAACACAAAACATTCGTTTCTTTTCACCTTTAGAGAAGAGCTTGAAGTGAAGTTTTTCATAAACTCTGCTACTCTTTTTACACCATAATGCGTACCTTTTCCTTTTCGGCACGAGTAAGTATCGTCAATAAACTGCATTTCAAGCATAGGATTGATATAGTTGAAAATGAGATGATGCACCACGCGGTCGCGAAAATCGGCGGCAAAAATCTCACGTTTCACAGGTTTATTAACGATAAAGGCAATACTCGGCTGCAATTCGTAGCGACGACTGAGTATTTCTTCGTACAACAGCAACAAGTTGCGTTCATATGCTATCTCAAAACGAAGTTGGTTTATCGTGTTCCGTTTATTACGTCGAGCGTCGTAATACGCCTGAAATAAATCATATTTCAGTTGCTTTTTCCAACAGGTATTCATTGTTTTATGTTGTTTCATTTGTTATTTAATTTCGGAATTATCCCTTTTAGTCTTGTACATGTAAAATATTGTGGTACTACGTACCTTGGTTATATTTGTATAAAAAAACTACAAATATTCCGACTACTCTGTAGCCGAAAAAAGAAAGGTGCAGCGCGCCTAAATAGTTGTAGTCGATGATTTATCCAATTGTTTTAGGTGCAGCGCACCGCAACAAGACTAAAAGGGATAATTCCGTTTAATTTTTGGTGATTATATATTTTTAGAAACTGTCTAAATTTTAGCTACGCTGACCGTTGGTTCCACAAATATATTATTATAAATACAAAAACTGATTTTTCGCAATAAATTATGTGCTTTTTTGTAAAATTTCATCTTCTTTTTTGCTCATTTAGCCCGCTAAAATCGCAAAGCGAATCTGAAATTTTCCTAAAAAATCATCATAATTTATAATGCTTATCCGCAAAAATACCCCTAAATGTCCTAAAAGGACAGATTTTCATAACCGTAGACAAGCGTAGTGCAGTCTGCGGTGAGAGAATAAAGTATTATATCTGCCTGAAAGGCAGGACAGGATGTAAAAAGTCCTGCCTTTCAGGCAGATTACAGATTTGGTGATAATCCGCAGTTCACCGAACTGCGGTTATGAAAATTAAGCCCATTTGGGCTAAAATACAAAATCCTGATGTATAGAAAGGACATTTAGGGGTATTTTTACAAAAAAGCACATAATTTATTGCGAAAAATAAGTTTCTGTATATATAATTCAAGTTGCTATTTATAAAATAAAATCTTTGCGTCTTTGTGCCGTAGCGTTTAGTAAAAAAACGCAAGCGTATTGTGAACGCCGCTCGGCTTTGCCGCTTGGCTCTGCCAAGAAAGTCGCAAAGACTCAAAGGCGCGAAGTAAAAATAAGTAGCAACTTGAATTAATTATAATCAAAATAAATAACCGTCTAAAAAAAAATCTCACAAATTATCTTCATAATCTGCGAGATTAAAAAAACATCTTCCTGTTAAGTTCTGCCACACAACGTACACTAAGCCCGTTTGCTCGGTTGGTGTTGTTGTTACCTGCGTTCACGTTGCCGCTGTTGAAGTTCAAGTTGTACGCGTTCGACGTATTGTTGAACGTACTACTCCAATAGTTGCCGTTCGTACCTGCGTTGTTGAGCGTGCCGTCGCTGTTGTTGCGGATGCCCGCAGCAGGCAAGAAAAGCGGAACGAAAAAAGTAAGGGCTAATTTTTCTTTCTTTACAAACCCTTTCCCATACAGGCTGCCTCAAAAGTGTTTTTGAACGCAAATTACGTGAATTACGCAAATTTTCGCAAATGATACATTATTTATAATCAGAACTATACAAAGTTAACCTGTATTTAATTTGCGTAATTCGCGTAATTTGCGTTCTTTCGAGACAGCCTCGTGGGAACCAAAGGACTTGTGCCTTACTGAATTTAACCGGCACTCTCTTGAAACAGGCTTCTGCCTCCCCCAAGACTCTCGCCATTGGAAAACGTTTTTTGCTGACTGCGTTGCCAAGCCGATAATTGCTTGCTGATGCTTTCGTTCTTTTCACTCAAATCTACAAAATTCTCCGGTTTGATTTGTTTTAAATCTTGCAAAAGACGCAATAGCAACCGTACAACCTCGGCATTTTCGCGTGCAGCGATTATCAAAGTGTATTTGTCTTCGCGGCTATTGGCGCGATACACATTTATTATCAAGTCGATAATTTCTTTTTTCAAATTTTCGCCAATCGTAAATTTAAAATCGCGTTCCATATGTTGGCACAGCCGAAAGATATGAAGCAACAAATCGTAACTCGTTTTATAAACCGGTAAATTATCGTAAACAGCCATATTTCAAAAATTAAAAATCGTGTAAAACGGTATTAGTCCCACAAAGGCACAACGTTCACTAAAAAAACGTTGTGTTCTTTGTGTCTTTGTGGGAAATTTAAAAATCGACCGCTACGCGGTAAATAGTCGAATATTTTTAAATAAATCGAATTTATTCTGCCACACAACGAACACTAAGCCCGCCTGCTCGGAAGGTGCTGCCGTTACCTGCGGTCACGTTGCCGCTGAGGAAGCTCAAGAAGTACGCGTACGACGTAGTGTTGAACGTACTACTCCAATAGAGGCCGCGCGTACCTGAGTAGTAGAGCGTGCCGTCGCTGTAGTAGCGGATGCCCGCAGCAGGCAAGAAAAGGTTTTCGCCGCTGTCGTTGGTAATGATAACACCGCCAATAGCATTGGTATTGGTTTGAACACCGCGCCAACGCCA
>Ga0082212_10000715_pt1 | contig 48379 bp, 35 predicted proteins | sample TergutNt197P3_FD_71548 | JGI IMG/M metagenome (GOLD analysis project Ga0082212, IMG submission 71548) | Neocapritermes taracua P3 segment gut microbial communities from Petit-Saut dam, French Guiana - Nt197 P3 | ecosystem: Host-associated > Arthropoda: Insects > Digestive system > Gut ... | reverse complement strand
ATCGGCTTGTCCATGCTTGACACCGTGGCCAGTTCCTTTACCCCCAAGTCTATCCCTATGGTTTCGCCCGTCAGCTCGGGCTTTTCGAACTCTTGCTCAACGCCCACGGAGATATACCAGTATTTCCCGTCGTGCGTCACTCGCGGGTTCGTGTACTTCGCGTCCGTCGGTATTCTGTCATGTTCGGCTAACCCAACCTCGCCGACCTTCTCCAGGTGCACATGGTCACTGTACACTTTCAGCTTCTCCGTGTCGTGGTAGAACGATGCCTTCGACCGCTTCCTGCTCTTGAATCGCGGGAACCCCTCGAAGTCCGTGAAATCAAGCTCCCTCCCGCTCTTGGTCGCCGCCGCCCTGTATCTGTACCCCTGCTTTTTGCCCTCGCTGTGAAAACGCTCTATCGCCTCGCATGCGTCCTTCACCGCCTGCTTCGCCACGTTGTTGCTCACCTCGTACAGCCATGAGTATTTTTCCGCTTGCTTTATTTGGGTGAGATCCTTGCGCAATTCGTTGTCTTTTATTTTGCCCAGCTTCCCCGTCGCTTTCATGTGCCATATCTGCCTGTCCAGCGCCCAGTTGTACGCGAATCTCGCCGTACCAGCAGACCTCCACAGCTGCTGTTCCTGCCCCTCCGTCGGCAACAGCCTCACTTTTTTGGCCGTTATCATCTTGCATCACACCCTTCATTTCACTCTGTGATCTTGTCTGGTGATTTTCTATAGCTGTATTATATCACAAAATACTGTTCAATGCAAGTCATCCTTTTGCGGTGCTCCCATATTTGTCAATAGCTTTTGTCAGTTTTTAGTGGATTTATTTTAACTGTTGATAGCCCCCGCTTTTTTTGTATTCAAAAAGCGATATGAAGCGCCAGCCGCGTTCGGTCAGAACCGGGGCGCTGCCTTCCGAGAAGCTTTTGGCCTTCAAGAAAAGCGGTTTGATCGCAATATCGCCGTATAGATTTATATACCCCCAATAATCCCCCTGTTTCACAGCCGCCAGATGTTGCCCGAACGACAGGGCTTCTTCGAATTTGCATGCGATTTTCAAGTTTCCCGAATTGTCGATAAAACCCCACAGCCCGTTTTTTTTCACGGCTGCGTATCCCTCTTCGCCAAATGGCAAAGCGTCTTCGTAGGAATTTTCATCTGCCTGCTTCCCGTCGACAAACAGATACACGGCATCGTTTTTCCTGACGAAAACCGCTCCCTGCGCAAAGCATTTCCCGAGTTCATCCACCATTATCCCGTCATATTCGGCCGCGATCAGCCATTTCGCCGAAAGATCGACCACTCCCCATTTTCCTCCTTGTTTTGCCGCCGCCCAGCCGCCGCTGTAAGTGCCGATCTGCTCAAATGCGGCGCTTCCCATCTCAAAATCCCCGGAAGCGCGCTTCCAGCCTTCAGGCGTCAAAACACCGATCCGCCCCTCGGAAAAATTGCCGAAATCCTCGAAATTTTCTTTTAGCAGGGCAAGCCGGTTGTTGTTGATGTCCACGGCGAAAATCTCCCCGTTCTTTTTCACGACTGCCCGGCCCAAACTGTATGTGCTGATTTTTTCGTATTCGCACGGGATCCGGAGCGTGCCGTCAAAATCCGCGAGCCCCCAGCTCCCATCTTTTTTTACCGCTATGGTTTTTTCGAAAATATCGCTCACATCTTCGTAAATGTTATGGCCCATATTGTACTGGTAGCGGTTGTTTTCATACAAAGCGATCAAATTCCGGTCCCCGGTTTTGAAAATCCCGTCCCGGAGCACGGAAAGCGCGTCGCCGAGCCTCGAATCGCCGAGATAAAATTCGGCGGCCTCCATAAAAATTTCAGGCGAAGCCTCGCTGCGTTTCATTTGTTTTTCAAGCAGGTCGATATATTTGCGGCGGTATCCCCTCTGGCCGATCAGTTGCCTGTACGCTTTTTTCAAGGTTTCTTCGGCTTCAAGCGTATGCGCCGCTTCGTATCCCGAGGCTTCTTCCAGAAGCGGGACGGCCAGAATGTATATTTCGTCGCTCATATAATCTTTTGCCTGTTTTATGAGCTCGCTTTGTTTTTCGGAGGCGGATTTGGCATTTAGCGCTATGGCCCATGAAGCAATGAGCAAAACCAAAAATCCGGCCGTCAAAAATATGCGGTTTGCGCGTTTCAAAATGGTGCCTCCCAATTCATGTCAAAAATATCGTCGCCAATATGCCCGCGTATAGAAACGGGGCCAATGGTATCGAGTCCTTGCGCCCTATTTTTTTTAGAAGCAACAGCGAAAACCCGACCAAAGCGGCGAGCACGGAACCGCAAAGCATGGCGGAGAGTATTCCGGAAAACCCAAGGTACAGGCCTGCGGCCGCCATGAATTTGACATCGCCTCCGCCCAATCCCCTTCGGCTCGCGAGATACACAAACAAAAACAATCCCCCGCCGCATAGAAAGCCGAGCCCCGCTTCTTTCACCAGCGAAAACGCCGAGTCGGCATCCAAAATCAACTTCGGCGCCATCGCGAGCGCCCATGCGCAAATCATCGCGAGTATCAGATTGTTGGGGATTTTTTTGAATTTTAAATCGTATACCGAAGCCACATATCCGAAACCGGCGATCAGCTCGAACAAAAGCAAAATAAATATATCCGTTTTGCCCGCCCGCAAAAAAAACAGAAGAGCGGCGACGGCGGGCAGCCCCATATAGGGCGCCATAGATTTTATTTTTTCCCTATCCATCCCAAGCATATCCTTCCCCCGCCCCGCCTTTCCAAATTTTTGTTTTGGCTTGCTGGGTGACTTTGAGTTTCGGTTCGAAAGGCAGAGGCAGGGCCCCGAACCTATATTCGATCTCGTATTCGACCACCAGCGAAACTTCTCCGTTTTCGTCCGCCAAAAAATCGGAATTATGCAGCTCCAATCCGTCCAGCCCGCCGATCACATTCGCGCTTTTCAGATATTCGCCGCCGCTCAAAGCCCCGTTTGACAAATATCTCCCGATCAGATCCCGAATTTCCGTTTCATTTGGATATTTAAAATCGTCGGCTGCGCAGGCTGTTGCAAGATCGACGATTTCCCCTACGCTGTCATTTAATCCTCCGGTGCCTTTTGGGGAAACGAGGTTTGGCAAATGGCCGTAAACCGAAATGGTATTTGCCGCCTGGGTCAGCGCGTAGTGTATGCGAGTCTGCGCCGTCACTATATTCACAAGGCTGAGTATGGAGACCACGAGAAGCGCAAACGGGATAAAGCTCCCGAGGGTTTCGACCGTTATGTATGCTTTTTCGTCCGATATGTTTTTTTTCATGCGTCAATATCCTCTGTAATCGGTCACGGTGAATTGCGTGGTCTTTGGCGGCGCGATTCCGTTTATGCCCTTTTGGGCAAAGGGCATCGACAAAAACAGCATGCGCATGTCCACGACTGTGGTTATCAGAAAATCCGTTTTGAGTTCATCTAAACCAAAGCTGCCGGTTTTTTTCAGTTCGACGGACATCTTGGTTTCGTCGGCGTTTATTTTATTCCTATAGTTTATCATGTTCCATTCGATCAGCTGCGCGGTTCGGTCGGCGAGCGCGCCGCCTCCTTCGAATTGTTGCCCCGCGATGAAAAAAAAGATCATATATGCCGAATACGCGGTCCCGCTTTTGTAATATTCCCCGTCTGTGTTTTTTAGTTTATCCGTCAGTTCCGGGCCGGGCAAGCATGCCCATTCATGGCTTTTTTTGATCGGAGGCACCTTGTAGCCGCCGCGAAGCGCCGCCAAGTCCGCCACGCTTTCGGCGGCGGCGAAAGCCATCCTCGCAAGCTCGCCTAATTCCACGCCCAGCAAAGGGAATTCCGAAAACGCTTCCTGCAGGGAAGCTATCATATCCGTGATTTCGGATATTTCAAATACCGAAATATAGTTGCAGATCAGCCTCGCGGTGAATATGCGCTTGGCGACCGCTTCCAGATTTTCTTCGGCGCTGTCGCTGCCGTTATAAATATATTCCCATTCGGATTGATAAAAATAGTTTACATCAGTTCCAAACGGCACTCCGGCGATCGATTTTTCAACCGCGCTTTCGCCGGGTTTTGCCGTGGCGTAATTGGAAAACATCGAAACATCATAAGCCAACAACAAAATATGATCGCCGGCGTCCTTCAGATATTTTTCCGGGTCGGCAAAAACATCGATCACGCCTTCGTCGAGCCCCTCGCCGTACAGCTTGAAAATTTCGGATATGCTCAAATCAATTGCTGCAAGAGGTTTTTTCGCGCCGACATATTTTGCCCCTTTGGGGTCGTTTTGCTGGTTTATATACGCTTCTTCGACAATTTTCATGAAATCTTCGGTCATATCGCGCTGTTTTTGTTCGGCGTCTTTTTTTTCGTCGATCTCCAAACCCTCAAAACTTATCGTTTTGCCGCCCGAACCCTTCAGCAGATTTTGCAGCTCTTTAAAAAATTTTTGGTTCTCCTCCCAGCCCGAAACTTCGTTTCCCTTATCGTCCAACCCGGAAAATTTTATAAACCCCGCAGGCAAATGATATGTCACATCGGCAAAATCCGCGAAATGCGCCGCCTGCGAAGCGAAAGCGAAATCTATGACCGACAATTCCGCGACAGTCAGGCCGCCCGCCATGCTTTCGGCATCCCTGTATTTTACCCCATCGAGCATTTTTTTTACTTCCTCGATATATTGGTCCCCTGCAACCTGATATTTTTGCGCCAATGGTTTTATGTCCCGCTGCGTGGCTTCGCGGTAGCGGTCGATCAGGGATTTGGGCGGGCTTCCGGTTTTATCCAATATCCCGCTTTTCAGGCTCCCGTCCAATGCGCTTTGCAGCTTGTGTTCCAGGTCGTCGATTTTGGCGTTCAATTCGGATTTCATGCGGTCCAGCTGTTCTGCGATGTCCAAAACGGCCCAGAACTTTTTTTTGAAATCTTCGGCTTTGATTTTCGCGTTCGCGATGTTGTTCGCAAGCCCGACCACGGCGGTGCTTTGCATGCTCCAGTGCCCGGGCACCCAGGTTCCGGCCGCATTGCGTTTTCCGTCTGTCCAGGTGTTCAGGCGAGGCGAGCCGCCGGTCGTGAGCTGCCTTATTTTTTCCAGAATTCCATTGCATTTTTCTGCGTATTTCGTTTTTTCGTCTGTGCCGTCAGCCGCATTTTGCCAGCTTTCATGGCAACTTTTCAAATTGACGAATTGTTCCTGTATTGCAACCAGCGAGCCCGAGACAGATCCGAAGCTGCCCGTCCCGATATTCGATTTGCATTTGTCCGCTTCAAGCGCCGCATCGTATAATTGCTTGTATTTGTCTGTTATCTCCCCGATGAATCCATCTATCGCCATTTTGTCTTTTATGATTTCCATATCTTCGCCGATGGCATTTTTTTCGAGCGCCCCAAAAAATTCCCGCGAAATGACGACAGGCCCCCGGAATTTCATATATTCCTCGATCTGCCGGCGCAAAACATCCGCATTTTTGAGATTTTTGTCTTTCGCAAACAAAATTTCGGATTTGTCGAAAACAGAGCCGTAAAACAGCTGAAAACTCCCGAGCTCTTTGTCGCGCCCTTCTTCCCCGAAAATCGAAACCTCTACATATTCGTCGATCATATCGGCTAAAAGCGGGTCGCCGTCCATCACGCCGAACAGCCCGTAGAGCTCGTTGGCCAGCGCATCATATTGCGAAAGCACGGCGTTGGCGGCCAATTGGTTCGCGTCCTGTATTATGCTGCGGGCCGTATAAATGCGCGCCAAATCGACTGCGGTTCCGCTGACCAATATCGCGGGAATCAAAAGCAGCGTCACAAAAACGGTCATGGCGCCTTTTGAGCTTGCCAGCAATCCTCGCATATTCATTCCCTCATTTCCATCCCATAAACGAAACGAGCTCATTTAACGAATCGCAAATGCTCTCTTTTAAACCGGTGATCCCATATTTTTCAGATATATATTCGGAAAAATCCGCGGCCAAACCCATATTGCGGATAAATTCATCCCCGTTTTGAGTCACGGCGGTCGAGCTCACGGCGACCGTGATTTTTTTCGGAAACCCGATAAAAGACAAATCGACCGGAATCTGTATATCGCGGGAGGCCGTCACTGTGATTTCATTGTAAAACACATAATCGACCGCGGCGCATTCGACGGTCAATTCCCCCGCATTCGCTCCAAATCTGCCCTCTTCCGTTTTTTTGACGATCGCCTCGGCTTTGTCGGCGATATCTTCCCCGCCCGCCGCGGAATCGATCAAGCCGGCATAGACGTCCTTTAGTTCGCCTACGTCGTCTGCCCAATAATACTCCATGATTTTTTCATCGAAAGACAGCCATGTATCCCCTTTTTCAACCGATATGGCCGTCGCGGCGAGCTGGGTGGCCCGCTGAAGCGACGCCTTAGCGGGCAGATATGCCGATGCCAAAACAAGCGCGGCAAAAATCAGCGCCGCAACCGGGAAGAGAATGGCCGATTCGACTACGGCATCCCCGCTGGCATCTTTTAAAAAATTCTCGATTTCAACCAAAACGGCCGCCCCCTTCCTTCTCGCTTTTCGTCCCTATGCGATGCCTGCCGCTTCGCCCAATATCTGGTTCCATAAATCCTCAAGCCACCCGCTCAGAAATCCCCAGATCAAAACCACCGCCAATACCGCGATCAAAATCAGCAAAACGGCGACGACCACCCCGGACAGTCCGCGCTCGTCCTTTTTAAAGTTTTGCAAAAAGCCGATGATCGCGTATTTTATTGCCAAAGGGAGCTTAGATATCTTGTTTGACATGAAAAAATTCTCCTTTCTTTTTTAAAATAATCGCTATAAAACGGTCAAGTTCATGACCACGGGCACCATTATTATCGCAAGTATGGCCAAAAACAGAAGCATGGTCGGGATCATCAGCTTGGAGCTCGCCTTTTCCGCTTCGCGTTTGGCGTTGTGCCGCCTTTCCAGCCACGCCTCTTTCGCTATCGTTTTTAAAAGCCCGCTTATCTCCGCGTTTCCTTTGGAGAGGTTTTGGATTATCGCCGCAGCGAGTTTCGCGGTTTCTTTGGTGTTGCAGCGTCTGATGAACTCGCCGTAAGCCTCTTCGGGTCTGACCAGATTGTCGAGTTCCTCGGATGTTTTTTGCATTTCTTTGTACAGTTCCAAGTTCTGGCTGCGAGCGGTCTCTTTCCAGGCCTTTTCCATGATCATCCCGGAAGTCACAAGCAAGGCCAGTTTGGAAGCCATGCCCGGGAATTGGCGCACGATGGATTCCCTCCGTTTTTTGACCCGGTCGCCGAGTTCGTCGTATATGGCGTAAACCGACGCGAGCACGAGCGCGGCTCCGAAACCCGATATCGCCATTCCCGCTTCGATTTTGCCGAAACCTATCACGCAGGCTCCCAAAACAAGCGCAAGCGCCACGCCGATGACCGGATAGGAGAAAATCTTTGCCAATAGCTGCAAAGTTTTGTTTTCGGCGTGCTTTTTGCCGTACAGCTCGAAATTGCTTGAAAAGACCGCTTTATGGATATTTCCCTTGCCGATAATTTCAAATTTCCGCACGAGCACATATCCCGGTATGTCAAATATTCCGAGATGCCTGAGATTTCCCTTTTGCAGCAGCCTGTTTTTGCCTTCGAGGGCCGCGATTTTCTTTTCGCCGTTGCCGGACAGCTTCAAAAGCGCAGCCGCGAAACCGAGATGCCCGGAATATCCGGAAAATTTTTTTCGCCTTTTTTCGTATTTCGCCCGCAGTTTGTCGATCAAAATCAGATTGTCCAGAACCCTGTTGTAAGCGGCTGCGGCCCAGTCTTCTTTTTTTGCCATGGCCAAAAGCGAAAACCACGCTGCAGCCATAGCCGTCGCCAAAACCAAAATGATCACAAGCATATTTTTTAGACCGCTATCCTTCCTATAGTTTTATATTGGAGAATATGCGCGCCATTATATAGCTGGCAATAAACAGCAAAAGCCCTCCCGTCGCCACGACGCGCCCCAGCGCGCCGCTATAGATCACGTCCATGAACCCGGCTCCCGCATAGCTGATGATCCCCAAAATCACAAGCGGCAAGACGAGCATGATATTCACTTCGGTTTTTGCGGCAGCCATCATGGTGTCGATTTCCATCTCGATTTCCATTTTGTCGGCGATGATCTGCTGCGTTTCGCGCACGATTTCGTTCGAGCGGCTCGATTTGCCCTCGATAGTGGCGTAAACCGAGGCGAAACCGGCTATGTCCTCGAGTCCGCTGCGTTTTGCGAAATCCAAAAATATTTCGGACAGCGGCACCGCATTGTCGAATTTTCCCGTGATTATGTCGAGTTCTTTGATAATATCGCTGTTTTCGGGATAAATCAGAATCAAGTCGCCTCTGGCGCTCTCCAGCGCCTTTGAGGGCGGGTTGCCCGCTTTCATCGCCACGGCCATGGATTCCAGCAGATCGAAAAACTGGGCCCGCAATCTGTTTTTGCGTTTTGCGACGGCATTTTTTGAAGAAACGAAAATATTGATCGTGCCATAGACGGCTCCGCCGACAACCGAAAGCCACAAAATTTTGTAAAAGATAAACAACACCGCAAAACCAAGCGCAAACCCTGCCGCAAAAGCGGCGGCATGTCCCATGGGCGACTGGTCCGAGCTGTAATCCGGCATATTTTCACATCCCTCCCGATACGGGCATATCTGATGTTTCAGATCACCCGGTTTATGCCTGCGGTTTCAAGTTTTTGAATGTTTTGCATCGGATTTTTCGTGCGGATAAGCGATCCCGAAACTTTGGCTTTTGTGCTATTCTCGCTCTCGCGGAATTCATACAGCGGATTTGTCATGATCCGGCGCTTTTTTTCGTCATATCCGAGCACTTCGGCGATCTCCATGGTTTTCCGGCTCTTGTCGCGCAAACGCGAGAGATGGATTATGATATCCACCGCCGAAGATATTTGCTGGCGTATGGCTTCGAGCGGAAGCCCCTCCGCGCCCTGCAGAACCATCGTCTCCAGCCGGCTGAGCATATCGTATGTGGAATTGGCGTGGCCCGTGGATAGCGAGCCGTCATGGCCGGTGTTCATCGCCTGAAGCATGTCCAGCGCCTCCGCCCCGCGCACTTCCCCCACGACGATTCTCTCCGGCCGCATGCGCAGCGCGGTTTTTATCAAGTCCCGCATGGTTATTGCGCCTTTGCCGTCGGGCCCGGCGTTTTTTGTTTCGAGGCGCACTATGTTTTCTATGTTTTTTATCTGAAGCTCGGCCGAGTCCTCAATGGTGATGATGCGTTCGTCGCGGGGGATAAAATTGGACAGCGCGTTCAAAAACGTGGTCTTGCCGCTGCCGGTGCCGCCGCTGATGAAAATGTTGTATTTCGCCAAGACCAATATTTCGAGTATTTCCGACACTTCAGGCGTAAAAGAGCCATATGAGATCAGTTTGCCGACAGTCATCGCCTCTTTCGGGAAGCGCCGGATGGTGACGACGGGCCCGTTCAATGCCACCGGGGAGGTGACCACGTTCACCCTCGATCCGTCCTCGAGGCAAACGTCCACGATAGGCTCGCTCTCATTTACCGCCCGCCCCGCCCTTGAAACGAATTTGGTTATGATGATCTCCAGTTCGCGGCGGCTTTCGAACTGTTTGTCCATCTTGAACAGCCGACCCGCTTTTTCTATAAAAATATCCCTGTATCCGTTTATCATCACTTCCGTGATATCCGGGTCGTTTATGATCTGCCCGAGCACGCCCAGCCCGCGTATGGCTTCAAACACCGCGTTTGTGACGAAGCATTTTTCTTTGAAATTCAACGACGAAAGTTCGAAATAGGTTTTTTGGTCTCCCGCCCGCGCCCGGCCGGTTTTGGTTTCGATCAGCTGCTGGGTCGTCTCGCGTATTTCATCGTCGCTCATATCGGTCAGGTCGGCGTGATTTTGAATTTCGGTTTTCAACTGGGAGATAAGCGTGTTTTTGGTATCTTCAGTCAAATAATCTCACCTACCAATCGAATTTTTCGTTTGACAAAGCTTTAAAAACCGACACCGGATCCGCCGACTGCACAAGGGGCAGCCGCATCGATTTGTCTGTATCCGGTCTCGGCATGTTCGCGCCTTTGTTGTTTATCCAAACAACTTTGGATTGTATTTTTCCGAAAACATCGTGCTGATTTATGAATTGCCGCAGCTTTGCCTGCGATGCGCCAAAAGGATCGCACACGAGAAGCACCGTGTCCGAAAGCTCAAAAATTTTTTTGACGCGATCATCGCACCCTGTGGACAAATCGACGATCAATTCTTCCGTTTCGGCGGCGCAGGCCGCAATTAAATTTTCTATATCGTCGGCTGACAGTATATTCATATCTTCGTAATTTTCCGGCTCGCCGAAATACGAAATCCCCGAAACCGCGTCTGTTTGGCGTATAGCCGCCAAAAACATGCGGATATTGGATTCGAACTTTTCAAATATTTTGCTGATGCTTTTTCCGGTTCCCTGAAAATATGCCGACGTGCTCGCGAAATTTTCCATGTTCAGATATGTCGCTTTTTTTCCCTGAGCCGCTTTGTATGCCGAATACGCCAATGCCACCGTGGTTTTTCCGGAACCGCCGGAAGGGGACCACACGGCGGTTATACGGGCCACGGCCGGGCTGGCGCCGCCGATGGCGCCGCTTATTTGCGAATAGTGTTCGAGAATATTTCCGACTATCGCTGAAATCCTCTGATATTTGCAGATTTTTTTTATGTCGCGGCCGCTTTCGCCGATAAATTCTTGTTCGTTTTCATCCTCCAACGTAAGCGCAAGCTTCAGTGAAGCCGAATTTGCCGAAGATATAAATTCCGGGTCCGCAAGCGCGATTTCGAATTTTCCGCCGGAAAGAAGTCCAGGCAGGCGGTCCCGGGAAGTGCAAACGGTCACTTCGAATGCGTCCGCGTATTTTTCGGACAAAACGCCGGAAAGATGTTCGGCATAATCAAAGTCCGCTGTGGCGATCAATAGTTTTATTTTCACAATCAGTCACCTCGATATAGAAAATATACCATATGCCGCTCTCATTCCACTCACAGCTTTGATCTTTTTTTTGCTTTTTTATGCGTTCCGGTCTTAAACCACTCACAAATTCATTTTAAATTTGTATTTTTCAACTTTTAGTTTTTGATTTCAGCAGCCCTTTGAGAATGGCCAGGCCCACGAGCATCACAACCGGGAAAATGATCGCCGCCAAAAGGCCCGTGTTCAAATCTTTCAAATCCGCCACGAAACCGGTCAGCCAGGGTCCGGCCGAGCAGCCCAAATCCCCGCCAAGCGCCAAAATGGCGAACATGGCGGTTCCCCCCGAAGGATACCCCGCCGATGTGAGGCTCAGCATTCCGGGCCACATCAGGCTGACGCTCAGCCCGCAGAGCGCGCATCCAAAAAAGGACAGCGCAGAAACGGGCGCAAGCGCCGTGAGCGCAAACGAGGGCACGCACAAAACCGAACAAATAACCAAAGTTTTGTGGATATTGATTTTTTGCCCTTTCATACCGTACAGAGTCCGGGAAATGCCCATCATCACGGCGAAGATGCAGGGGCCAAACAAATCGCCGAGGGTTTTTGAGATTCCAAGCCCCCTTTCCGCGAAAATCGAGGCCCATTGCGCCATAGCCTGCTCTGCCGCTCCCGAGCAAACCATCAAAAGAAACGCCACCAAAAAAATTTTGGAAGTGAGCATAGCTTTAAGCGGCATCCGCTGGTTTTCCTCCACGGGCGGCATGAGCGGTACTTTCGTGAATTTCACAAGCGTGAAAACAGGCAGAAGCGCCCATGCGAGCGGGAGCAAAAACCATAAATCATGGCCGAGCAATGTCAGCGCCAAAGTGGACAAAACGATGACTGTCACTTGGCCCCAGCTGTAAAATGAATGCAGCAAACTCATCGACGAAGCCTTGGCCTCGCCCGGCAGGCTCTCGACGATGGGGCTGACGAGCACTTCTATCAGCCCGCCGCCCACCGCGAAAACTATAGTGGAGACAATAATCCCGAAAAACGGGTGCAAAGTAAAATTCGGCAAAAACGCCAACAGAACCATTCCGGCGGCCGCTAAGGCATGCGCGAGCACAGCCGCCTTCCGATGGCCTATTTTATCGGCAAATTTTACGGCGAGTGCATCTGTGACAAGCTGCGTTATGAAAATCGCCACCACAATGCTTCCCAACATAGTATAGCTGAGATTGAATTTATCCTTGAAAATTACAAACAAAAGCGGGGGCAAGTTGACGATGAGCGCTTGGGTGATATACCCGAGGTAGCATGCGTGCAGCGTGCTCTTGTAATTTATTTTTTCATTTATCATCTTTAATTATCTTGTCATATACAGCCCGTGCGTGAAATCCGGAATTTCGACCGGGTGCGAGCCAAGTGAAATCGATTTTTCGGAGAGCGGGGTTATGCAGGCGAGCAGCGCCGCTTCGTATGTGTCCACCGGAGGCTCGCTTGCTTCCGCCGCGCTTTTCGCAAATTCGCGCACCACGAGATAATCCATGCCTCCGTGGCCGTCATACCCTTCTTTTACCCCGTCTTTTTGATACTGGGCCCACGTGGGGTGTTCGTATCCGTGTTTTTCGATGAAATCGTGGAAATTTTCCCAAGTGTGGCTCGGGCTTACGCCCTCTATGTATATCGAGGCGTTGTCTTCCATCCAAATGCCCTTTGTCCCCTGCACCCTGCCTCCGCGCGAGTACGGGCGCGGAAGAGTGGTGTCGTGGGTCAGAAGCAGCGTTTCCCCGTTGGAGGTTTTTAAAACGGTGGTGATGATGTCGCCCTGGTTGATCGTTTTGTTTTGTATGTGGTGATCTGCGGGCAGGTGTTCTTTTGCCCATTCTTTTATCCCCCGCGCCTTTGACGAGATCGACACGAGCGAAACAAACCTGTTGCCGTTAAAAATCTTCAGCAGTTTCATCATGGGGCCCAGCCCGTGCATCGGGTAGAATTCGCCGTTTCTGTGGATGTGGTGGTCCAAGCGGTAATGGCGGTGTTCCCAGCTCTGCGCTATTGTCCGGAGGTCGTGCTGGTAGCCGCACTGGATATGTATGAGCTCGCCGAACACGCCCTTTTGGGTCATGTTCAAGAGCGCCATCTCGTCGCGCCCGTAATTGCAGTTTTCCAAAAACATGCAGGGAATCCCGGTGTCTTCGTATGCCGATACAAGCTTGAAACACTCGTCGAGATTGCTGGCTCCCCCGCATTCGATAGCCGGCCTTATGCCTTTTTTCATCGCTTTCGCCGCTATGGAAATATGCGTCTGCCAGGAGGTCGCCACAATTATCGCCTGAAGTTTTTCGTGATTCAAAAACTCGTTTTCATTCGTGTAGGCCGACGGCATGGCCCCGGTTTTTTCTTTCACGGCCGCCGCCGCCGCCTCGAGCCTGTCCTGGTAAACGTCGCACAGCGCGACCACTTCCAGCTCGCATGGAAACGACGCGTCTTTGCTCATGCTCGCAAGCATTTCCGCGTGGAACCTGCCGCGCCCCCCAAGTCCGATAACCCCGATTTTTAATTTTCCCATCGTTAAATATCCTCCCTCATAATTTTTTATATTTTTCCGAACATGATTTCGCGCATATACTCGGTCGATTTCACGGCATCGTTTGCATCCAATATCTTTTGCACGCGTTCCATGTCAAGGCGGTCCGCGACTTTTTCGAAGGCCCGCATCCATTTTACCGTCTGCTCGACGGCATCGCGGCCATCCTCCCGGTACGGGTACTGGTCGGTGGAGATATATCCGGTATAGCCCAGTTTTTTCAGCCAGTAGAACATCTCTATGAATTCTATCGTGTGCACGGAACCGCATATCATGTCGTCGTCCCATAAACGCCAGTTGTCGTTCATATGAAAATGAAACATTTTGTTTCTTTGCATCGCCGCGCATATCGATTCGCTCACGTTTTCATACGCTTCGAGGGAATGGCCCACGTCGATCGTGATTCCTATGTTTTCTTTTTTCATTTCGTTTATCAAAGCTATCGAAGTCCATACATTGGCCAAAAAACTGTGGTTTCTCGGTTCTTTCGGTTTGTATTCAAGCGCAAATTTCATGTCCGGCATAGCATCGGCGCACTCCGATATCCCCTCCGAAAGCCATTTGTGCGCATTTACGTAATCCGCCTGCAGCGGGTAGTCGTAGCCGTCCTGGCCGTTCCATATGCTCATCATGCCGCATTCGAGTTCGCGCCCGAGCTTTGCCATGCTGAGCGTTTCGTCCACCGCCGCCCTGCGAACTTCCGGGTCAGGCGACGTGAAGGCGCCTTTCGCCCAGATTTTGGATCCGAAATGGTCGGGTATGATCGCGACCGACTTCAATTTATGCTGTTTTCTCAGATCGCTCAAAAGCCCGATCGTCTTGTCGCTGACATGCCAGTTGCCGATATATTCCACCCCTGTCACGCCTTCAATCGAAGCCACGCGCTCGAACAGTTCCGGTATCTCGAACTTGCGGCCGTAGCCGTCGGTCATATACCTGTCGGAACACTGACCCACATTTCCCAAAATAATCGAATAATTAATCATTTTTATCCCCCCGTCGGTTTAATTTGTTTGTTGTAATAGAATCTCAGCTTCTTTCAATCTTTTGTGAAATCGTTCACCAGTTTTTCGAGCCTTGACAGCGCGCTCTTCTCGCGTTTTTCATAGAACGAGGCGAAATCCCTGCTCTTTGAGTTGACAAGCTCTTTTGAATAGCCTCCGAGCCCGCCGAGATCGTACATATAGCCCATGTCGAATATGCGGTTGCGGGTCACATAGTCGAGCATGTCGGCGGATTCCTCGTCGCGGGTGTTTTTGATCTGCAGCACCACATCGTAATACGCCGGGGTCACCCTGCGGTAGCTTTCGGCTGCGAGAGCTTCCAATATTATCCCCGCGCGTTCGAAATCGCTTATCGTCGTTGGCAAAAACATCAGCGTGGAGTGCGCGTTGACAAACGAAATATAGTCCTTTTGGCTCTCGTCCAGTTTGGGAACCGGGACGATGCCGAAATCCTGTTCCATCTCTTTAAAATATTCTATCTGGGCCAGCTTGAGATCGATGAACAGAGCGCGGCCTTCCTTGAAAGCTTCATAGTCTTTTCCCCATCCCATCGCGTTCGTGCAAAGAAACGATTCGTTGGAGACAAAGATGTCATAAAGGGTTTCGACGATCTTTATCGTGCGCGGCAAATCCATTTCAAGCACCGGAAGGTTGTCGCTGTCCTTGCTTATGACGCGGCCCCCGAATGAATACGAGAGCGAATAGGGCGCGTCGAGCTCCCAGCCCACAAAACCGTATTGATCGTTTGAATAGTCTATGATCCCGTCGCCGTTGAGATCCCGGGTGACATCTTTTATGTAGCTCTGGAAGCTTTCGGCGGTCCATTTGCCCTCTTTTACGAGATCATACGGATATGCAATGTTGAGGTTCTGCATCAGGTTTTTGTTGAACAGGAACGCGCTTGTCATCGAGAAGGAATAATTGTTGAAATCGCCGGACATCGCGAACACTTTGTCGCCGAAAGACAGGGAGTTTATGAGCTCCTGATCCCACCAAGGTTTTGGCATATCGACATATTCGCAAAAATTCCAGTCGGCCCACACTCCGCCCACCGACATTCCAAAGCCGTCCATCGCATGGCAGAGGGCAAGGTCATAGAGGTCCCCGCCCGACATTATCTCGTTTTTTGCTTTGGCGGCATATGAAGTCTGGGCTTCCGTGACTGTGATCAGCTCGATTTCATATTTGGCCTCGACCGTGCGGTTTCTGTGGTATACGGTGTCGTTGAAAATTTCGCCGATTTCCACATCCGCCTCTATGTCGGATTTGGCGTATTCTTCCGCTAAGACGACAAATTCATAGCCGCCAAAACTCACATCGGGCAAGTTTTCCTTGATCTTATAGCGTTCGGGCAGATCTTCTTCTTCGGCGCTGGCAGCTATGGATTCGTTTTTGTCTTCCCCGCTGTTTTTGCTTTCCCCTCCGCATGACGCCAAAATGGAAAACAGCAACAGCGAAGCAATAAAAACTGCAAGAGTCAGCATCGATATTTTTTGTTTTTTCATTTGCGTTCTCCCCTTTAGATTTAGTGGCTGATATTGTTTACCATTATACAAGAAAGCATGATTTTTGTCAAGCAGTGATCAGCACAATTTTATCACGGGAAAACCGTCAAGGCCGGAGCGCGAGGGCTTGGATCTGCCCGCGCGGACAAAATGCCCCTGGCTTTGCAGCGCATATTCCTCGGTTTGCATCAAGCTTTTGTACGTGCTTGTGAATTCCAGGCGCAAACGGTTTTCGCCTTTTTCCGCGAACCGGGTAATATCGGCGGTGTACGGTTCCCATAACAATGTTTCCGCTTCCGAGCCGTTCAATATTATTTTCACGGCGTCGCCCGTCGGTATATCGATCGATATTTTTTTGCCGCCGGCATCGGGGAGCGAAAATTCCGTTTCGTAGAGCCCCACCCCCGAAAAATGGGGATAACCCTGCGTTGTCCAGATATCAGGCTTTATCGTTTTTTTGTCTTTTATCAATTCCAGTTGCTCGTTTAGCCTAAAATCCCCGCGCAGGTAAGCGCACGGAAGCTCATGGGGCCCGTTCCATCCGGGCATAGTTGAAATGTACGCGAGCTGATTCGCGCCCTTTTTTAAGAAAGGAGCTATATCCGCGCTTTTCGTCCTTATGCCCCAGAGTTTCACGCTCCGCAAATCGCCGGAAATATCGGTTCCGTTCAACAAAACAGCCATGCCCTCTTCGCATTCTATGACAAGTTTTGCATCTCCGGGAATATCGCGTACATAAAATCCCGCGTATGCAGCATATCTGTCCCCGGGCCGTATTTTGTAACCTCCGGGAAATTCCGATTCCGCTATATGGCCGAGCTTACCGTATTCTTCCGATGAGCGCAGCATAAATTGCTCTATCAGGCCACAGTCGTACAGAGCCAAAAGATCATGGCTTTTTGTCTGCATTTTCACCGGCAGAACCAGCCAATTGCCGCCTTTTGCGCAAAAGCGCCAGCCGTCTTTTAATTCAATTGATTCAATGCGGGATTTCTCTTTTTTTTCGGCATATGATTTTGCGGCCCCGGCCGACGCTATCGGGGTCGCCGAAACCAATACGGCCGCACAGCCGTATGCGCAGATATCCAGCTCAAATGCCAAAAAGCCGTTTTCATCAAGCGTATGGTCCAAGGCGCAAATATCTCCTTGGGACGGCGTGAACAGATAAACGAATCCGCCCGCGCTTTTGGCAAGGGCTTTGATATTCATGCTTTCCGCATTGTCGTTTACAATCATATACAGGTCGCCCCCATCGGCCGTTTTGCGGTGAGAAACATATATATCGCCGTCATTTCCGCATATATCCAAAGATTTCAGGCCGGAACCCGCCGATGCGTTTAATTTTGAGGCGAACTCAAAGAAGTCGAAATTTTTCGGATCCGCTTTGAGGCACATCACATTCGACCCGTTGATCCGGCCGCCGTAATCTGCTGTTTCGCCGTTTTCACATATTAAAAACTCGGTATTTCCGCAAAAGATGACCCTGCCGTTTTGGCCGATAAACTCATCGATGATATCGATCGTTTTTTTGCTTGTATAATACATATCCGGCACGATGAGCAGGCTGTACTCGAATCCGCCCATGATCAATTTGCCGTTTTCGATTTTTGCCCCGTGCAAAGCTCTTTCCGAGGCTATGTCATATTCGAAGTGCCCTTTTATGAGAGCGGTGCATATGTTGCGCCAGCTGAAATCGAGAATCTCCTGCAAATTCCGGTCGATCTGGATGCTTATCACGGGGAGCAAAACGAAAATGCCGGATGCCTGGACGGTATTGGCGCACAGCGCGTTCAGGCGCGCGGCATATGCGTTCAGTTCGCCGTAATGCCCGAACAGCGGGTTGTTGTAACCATGGCTCGGCGGATATGAGAGAGGCAGATGTCTCCTGCCGCAGTCGATCGAATAATACGCCCCCATATATTGGGTCATGTTGATTCCGGCCGCAATCAGCCGCTGCAGGCAGCGCTTCATTTCCCGCAGCGTCAAATCCCATCCGCTGCCCGAGAATGTTTCGCATATGACCCGCTTCTTTCCGGATAATTTTGCCGCTGTGACCGCGAATTTGGCGGTGAGCGCGAATGCCGCGTCCCCGACATGATTTTTGGAGAACAGATTGTCGATGCCGGGAATGTGAAATTCCCTCAGCGCGAGATAACTGTCGCCCATCTGATATGCGTGCCCGAATATCGACTCCTCATAGCTCAGGTGCCCCGTCAATTTCAAATGATTGGAAGCGCACCAATCCCCGATATTTTTTACATAGTTGGCGGCGAACACGCGCGAAAGCGTGGTCCAGTAGTCATATCGTTTTTTTATCGAATCCATATCTTTGAAAAAACAATCCGCAGCATACGCATGGGGGGCGAAGTCATAACCGTGGTCGCGGAAAAATTCTTCGGCAAAACTTTTGGACCAAGGATACGGCTGCGCGGGAAAATGCCCGTGGGGCGCATTGTAATAGGCGTCGTCAAATACGCTGAAATTATTCGCTTCATCGTTGAATACGCCCAAAACTGTTTTCCCGAATTCATCCCCGATCTCTTTTTTATAGCGCTTGTGCGTGTAATTTATAAAGGCATTCACGCTTTCTTTGTCGTTGGCGTCGAGCCAGCCGCCTGTATAATCGGAAAAAGAGGCCCACATGCCCGAGGCGCATATTCCCGCGCTCGGGGCGGCGTAAGCGAGCGCTACTTCGACGGTGGAGCAGGAACCGATATCGCAAAAGACCCTTGTGCGGCCGTTTTTTTCCGATATGCTCACGCGGCCGGCCAGATCTTCGCGTTTCGCGCTTTTGTTTTTGTGCAGCGCGCTGGCGCAGACAAATTCGCCTTCAAAACTATGGTCGAGCGGCTGCCCCGCGTAAAGGGTTATCTTTTTTATCATCAGCACGCATCCGAGCGTTTCAGGCCTTTCTTTCAGCAAAAGCCCGCCGGCTGTCCCCGAGGGCCAGTTGTATTCGTCGTATATCCAAAATTTCATTCCGCATTCGGCGGCTTTGGAAACCGCGAAACGTATGAGCCCGAAAAATTTATCGCCCATATATTCGAGTTCCATTCCTTCGAGCGGGTGGATAAAAAATTCATTTATTTTGCTTTTTTTGAATTCTTTTATTTGAAATTCTATTTCGCTTTCGTCTATCCTGTCGTTCCAGAACCACATCACGCACGGGTAATATGTGGCATCGGGATTTTTAAAAATTTCAGCTAATCGCCCGGTATCCATAAACTTTCCCCCATTAATAGCTATCATTTTATTTCGCGACGACGATTTCAAGCTTTTTTTCCCTGAAAGCGTCCAATTGTTCCCGGGTGACTTTGCTGTCCGTGATGATCAGATCCACTTCGCCGATATCCCCCATTTTTATGAAGCTCACGCTGCCGATTTTCGTATGGTCCGCGACTACCGCGATATATTTGGAATGTTCAATGATCACATTGTTTATATCGCTTTCAAACGGTTGGTTGTTTGTTATGCCTATGTTGGCGTCGATGCCGTCCACCGCGAGAAACAGCTTGTCGATGTTATATTCTTTTATTTGATTGATAGCTTGCAAACCGTACACCACCCCGTTTTGGTGATTCATTTTTCCGCCTATCATCACTATGCTGACGTTGACAAACGCCCTGAGCGAATACGCGATGTTTATCGAATTCGTCACGGCCACGAATTTCAAATCGGGATTTATGAACTTTATGATCTGCTGCGTCGTGGTTCCGGCGTAAAAAAGCACGGAATCGCCGTCTTTTATAAGCGAGGCGGCGAATCTTCCGATTGCTTCTTTTTCTTTGAGGTTGGTTATTTTTTCGTTCCCGATGGAAACATTGAATTTTTCCGGAAGCAGAACTTTGCCAAAACTCCTTTTTATAGCGCCTTTTTTTTCAAGATAAATCAAATCGTTGCGCACCGATACTTTTGATACATCGAACATCCCGTTCAATTCGCTTATTTCGATTTCTTTTTTTTCGTTTATGAGATTTTCTATCAGCTTTCGTCTTTCGCTTGTCTCCATGATAACCGGTTCCGCCTTATATTTAGAGGTTATATGCATTATTATTGCATATTTTATTTTAAAAGTCAATAGCCGCCGACGCGAATCGCAAAAATATTTTATAATACTGTTGACTTTTAAAAATAATTATCATATAATATAAATATAAACAAATTGTAATTATACTTATAACCAACAAGATTTTCGGAGGTTTGCAATGTTAAAAAATTTTAAAACACCCCCAACGGAATATTATCCCGTGAATATGTGGTTTTGGGATGATAAGATAACAAAAGAAGAAATATCCTTTCAATTGGATAAATTCCTCGAAATGGGCATTTATCAAATATTCATACATCCCATGTGGGGGACAACCGTGGATTATTTGTCCGGCGAATTTTTTTCGCTTATAGCATACATGGTTTCAGAGGCGAAAATAAGAGGGCAGAAATATTGGATATACGACGAATACAACTGGCCCTCCGGCCCGGCCGGGGGAAAACTGTTTGCCGCGCATCCGTGGGCGCGCGGAAAATTCATGCGCATAAAAGAAATCAGCATCCTCCCGGGCTATAAGATCGATTTGATGCTGCCGGGTAAAATATACGCCGTCAGGCGCACGGTCGATTATGCGGCCGGAATATACGACGACGCGACGGCGCAATGCGAAATATATAAAATAGACGGCTCGGGCGGCGGGAACGAGCCGACCGCCGACTGGCACCGTTTGATAATACATAACCACAGCGTAAACGATTATGTATATAAAATATTTTATATCGAAAACGAAAGAAGCGTTCTCGTCACCGATGTATGGGGCGAGCGTTCGAATTACACGGAAGGATATATAAACGCCCTCGACCCGGAAGCGGTGCGGGCATTCATCGAATTGACGCATGAGAGATACAAGCGGTATATCGGGGACGAATTCGGCAAAACAGTGATGGGCGTGTTTACCGACGAACCCTGCATTGCGCCGATAACCGAATTCGAAGCCAACGGATTGCCTTGGTATGAAGGGCTTGAAAAGGATTTCAGGCTGTGGGCGGGGTATGACATAAACGAAAAACTGGAATTTTTGTATATGCCGGGCGACACGGATGCGATAAAAAATCTAAAAATCGACTTCTGGCGTTTTTTGGGCCAACGATTCCAAAAAGTTTTCATCGCCGAAATGGCAAAATGGTGCGCGGACAACAATCTGATTCTCACGGGGCATATGTGCGGCGAGGAGAGCTTGTGGACCAATTTGATGCAGTCCGTGGATATATTCGGCGATTTGTCCGAATTTCATCTTCCCGGCATGGATACGATATTTTCAAAACAGCGCATAGATATGACGGACTACAACATGGCGGGAAAAATCCTCGCTTCCGTCGGGCGTTTTTATAACAAAAGCCGGCTTCTGTCCGAAACCTATACGGGCAGCGGCTGGGATCTGCGTTTTTCGGATATGCGCCGCATCGCGAACCGCCTGATATTGCTCGGGGCGAATATGATACAGTACATGGGCTCTTATTATACTTTGGACAATATGCGCAAGCTCCTTCCCATATGCTACCCGCCGAGCCATTCGTACAACAATCCGCTCATGTGCGGGTATAAGCCGTTCGGCGAATATGTCGCGCGCCTGCAGTATCTATCGGAAATAACAAAACCGGCGGGAAAAGCGCTTGTCATGATGCCGACTCTCGCCTCATTCGCCTTGAACAGGCCGACTTCCGTTTTCATGGGGCAAAACGACGGGTGCTACTGCCTGAGGCATATGGATTGCGCGCTCGAAATCGCGGTGAACGCGCTGCTCGCCGCAAACATAGAATACGATTTCGCCTCGGATACGCTCGCCGGAAATATCACGTGCGGCGGCGGCGCATTGAAGCTATACGGCGCGGAGTACGACTGGCTGATACTCCCGGCGATGCACTGCACCGACGAGGCGATGTCTTCGGCGATCCGCGAATATATTTCGGGCGGGGGAAAAGTATTGTTCATCAACGGCCGGCCGGAAAGCCTCGGCGGATTTTTTGCGGAGGATGACAATGAATTCGCGTGCGAGCGCTTCATTGACGGCGCGGGCGAATTTGAGCTTGTCAAATTGGAGGGTTTCGGCGGAGCATATCATTTGCCCCTCGATCTGAGCAAAGACAGGGCCGATCTTGACAAAAAAGCTCAAAATGTCTTCAGGGATTTGATATGCGACCATATATCGTATTGTGCCGAGCATGACGGAGGGGTTCTGATATCCGAGCGTTCCGGGGAATTGTTTGACATTTCGTTCATTGTCAACGATACTCCGGAATACAAAGAGCTCGCGGGGACCATGCCCCATGAAAGATGCATTTTTTTGAATCCGGAAACCGGAGGGGCGCGTTTTGTCAAAATCGAAGATCTGAAATTTGGCATCGTGCTGGAACCGAATGAATGCGTCGTCATGGTGTTGTTTAAGAATGCCGCGGACATGGAAAAATTTATTCTGCCCGAAGATTTCGGCGCGTCTGCCGGAAAGCCGCGCGGTGATATTGTCAGTTTCGACGGAAACTGGAATTTTGCGGCGCTCGAACCGAACGTCTTGATTCCCGAAAAAAGCATAATAAAACAGGACGGAAGCGTATTTTTTACAAACGGATTCGATATACCAAAAGAGACAGGCCTCGGCAAATCCGATGCGTTTTCCGTGTGCGGCGTATTCGAAGTCGCCGATCCCGTGCCGTTGAAATTGATGTACGAATCGGGCCTGGTCATGGACATCATGGTGAACGGGTATGCGGGCATCGAATCATACGACAAAAAAGTTTGGGGAATCGACAACAAAGAAGCCGACATTTCGGAATATATCAAAACGGGCAAAAACCAAATCATGCTCATCTGCCGCATGCCCGATTGGATTGCGCCGTTCAAGCTGCCGTTCTTTTGCGTCAAGGGCGAGTTTAGGCTGAATGCAGCTGACGAGATTTCTGCGCCGTGGACAAATATAATTCCCGCGTCATGGACCGGCCAGGGGTTTAGGTATTATACAGGCAGGGGAAAATATTGCAACAGCTTTACGCTTTCAAGCGGCTGCAAAAAAATCCTGCTCGACATACCTACCCTTGATCCGGCGGAAGTGAACATAAACGGGACAACGCTTCCCAAGCGTCACTGGGCTCCGTTTGTGTTCGACTTGACGGGTTTCGTGAAACCCGGCCCAAATGAACTCGCCATAACGTTTGACACCTGTTACAGCAATCTGCTCGACAAACCCGTCGAAAGCGGGATGACGGGCGAACCTGTCATATATTCCGAATTTTGAACATATATATTTTAAAGAAAGGCGGACATGGATTTATGAATGTATTGGATTTGATGAGCAGCCTGGAGGCGCAAAAACTCGCGGAGATGAACGAACATTTGATGGTCGGAGGGGGCACCCCGGGGCCGTATCTCGTAAAGGGCAAGGGCGTAAGAGTCGAGGACATAAACGGCAGGTCGTATATCGACTGCACCTCGCAGAGCTGGGCATTGTATTTGGGCTATGCAAACGACGAAATAAGGGAAACCGTGAACGAACACATGAAAAGCCTGTCCCATGTGCACCAGGGATTTGGCACGAAATCGCGCACGATGCTCGCCGATAAATTGGCTGCGCTCGCCCCCGAAGGCCTGAACAGGGTGTCGTTCACCGTCGGAGGCGGCCCGGCGATAGAAGCCGCGATGAAGATCGCCATGAAAAACCTGCCCGGGGCGCAGAATTTTATATGCCTTTGGGACGCATATCACGGCTCGACTCTGACTACGGCGGGCGCATCGTGGATCTCGACAAAAGCCGGGGGAAATTTTACGGGGACGGCGAACTTTTTGCCGAATCTCAACAACAATTTCATACGAGTCCCGAATCCGTACTGCTATCGCTGCTATTTCGGCAAAAATTGCGGCGACTGCGATCTCGCCTGCGCAGAAATGATGCGTTATCAGATAGAAAAAGGCGTATGCGGGCAAGTCGCCGGAGTGATCGTCGAGCCGATTCAGGCGAGCGGGGGGCAAATCATATTTCCCGAACGTTACCTTCGCAGGGTGCGCGAAATATGCGACGAATTCGGGGCGCTTCTCATATTCGACGAAATACAGACATACTGCCGCATAGGCAGATATTTCGCAGCGGACTATTTCGGGGTCACGCCCGATATAATCGTGCTCGGAAAAGCGCTCGGCGCGGGACTTCCGATCGCGGCGATCATCATACGCGACGGCCTGAAAGGGTTTGAAATGAAGGGCGAGGAACTTCACACTTTCGCTAACAATTCGGCGGCGCAGGTGGCGGCCTTAAAACAAATCGAAATCATCGACCGCGACGACATACTCGGAAATACCAATAATATCGGCGCGAGATTGCGCGAAGGTTTGATTGGATTGCGCGAAAAATATCCGCAGATCGGGGACGTGCGCCAAGCGGGGCTGCATATCGGCGCGGAGATGATCGATCCTGCGGACAAATCTCCGCTGCCCGGAAACATTTCGTTGAAACTGCGCGACAAAGCGATGGATTCGGGCATCATACTCGGAACCGGCGGCTACCGCAAAAATTTATTGAAATTCAAACCGCCGCTCATATGCGGCGCGGCCGAAGCGGACGAAATATTGGACAGTTTCGATAAGGCCCTCGCGAATACATTTTAAAATTCAAAATTTTTGGAGAGGAATGGATATATGTTGAAAATCGAAGCGAGCGGAGCGTCTTTTTCCCGTTGCGCGGACAGGTTTGTGGTCGCGGGCTACCGCAGCGGGCTTGACGCGGAGGCGCAGCTCGACAAACTGGCCGATGTAAAAGGATTGGACGGCATCCCGCTCATGGTGCCGCTCGAATACAAGAGCCTGGCTTATGTGAAAAAACGCCTTTCGGATGTCGGAAAAAGCGTCGGCACGGTGGCGCCCGACACCTATATCGACCCCAAATGGAAAGACGGGAGCCTCACGTCGCTCTCGGCTTCCGTGCGGAAATCGATGATATCGCTCATCAAAGAGTCGATGGACATATGCGCCGAATTTGAGGGTTCCGACGTGCTGCTCTGGCTTGCGCACGACGGATACACATACCCGTTCGAAGCCGATTACGAGACGCGCATCGCGCTTTTGCTCGAAGGGCTGAGCGAATGCTGCGAATACAGGGGCGACGTAAAGCTTTCAATCGAATACAAGCGCAAGGAACCAAAAACATACCAGTATATATCGTGCGTGGGAAAAAGCCTGTGCGTCTGCGAAGATTTGAAGTACCGCAACCTCGGCGTGGTGGTCGATTTCGGACATGCGCTGTATGGCGGCGAAAATCCGGCTGAATCGGTATATTGGGCCCAGAACCGCAAAAAACTGTTTCATGTGCACATGAACGACAATTACAGAAGCTGGGACGACGACCTGATCCCGGGCAGCGTGAGTTTCTGGGAGACGATAGAATTTTTTTGGACGCTGAAAGCCGCCGGCTACGACGGCTGGGTGACAATCGATATATTCCCGTCGCACATAGACGGCGACAGCGCGCTCAGGCTCAGCGTGGACAATGTGATCATGTTCCAAAAACTCGCGGACAGGCTGCCTTCCGAACAGATAAAAGCGCTCCGGGCGGAAAACAGGACGGCGGATATATTGGTTTTGCTCAAAAAATATTGTTTAAAAGATGTTTGATAAAATCGATAAAAAACGATTGGAGCTGTGCGGATTATGCCATACACAATATCGCTCGAAGGCAAAAAAGCCCTCGTGACGGGCGGGGCCCGCGGAATAGGCGCGGAAATATGCCGGCAGTTTGCCTTCGCCGGGGCGGATATAGCGATCAATTATTATCACAGCGACGCGGACAGGAAAGCGGCGAAATCGCTCAAAGCGGAGATAGAAAGCCTCGGCAGGTCGGCTCTTTTGTGCGAGGCCGACGTTTCAAACGAATCCGAAGTCAATTCAATGGTCGAAGAAGTGGCCATTGATTTCGGTTCGATAGATATTGTCGTAAATAACGCCGGAATACTCGAGTCTTCGCCGTTCGACGAGCTTGGCACAGACACATGGAACCATATATTGGGGGTGATCCTTCAAGGAGCTTTTTATGTAACCCGGGCGGCTGTGCCGTATATGCTCAAAAAAAATTCGGGCAGCATAATAATGATCACGACAAACTGCACAATCAACGGCGGCGGCGGATCGGCGGCATATCCCGCAGCCAAGGCGGGAGTGGAAGGACTTGCGCGTCAGCTTACAATCGAATATGCCGGGCGCGGGATAAGGGCAAATATAATCAGGCCCGCGGTCATCGACACCGAATTGTTCCGCCAGCGTTACGATACAGACGAAGCGGTCCGCGAATACGGCAAAAAACTGCCCGTCGGGCGGGTGGGAAAACCCGAGGACATCGCAAATCTCGCCGTTTTTTTGGCCTCCGACAAATCTTCGTATATATGCGGCGCCGCAATACCGGTCGATGGCGGAAGAACCTATTACAAGCAGTAAAAAATCAATACAAAAAAAGGTTTAAATATGTTTATCGACATTCATACGCATATAGGGGAAACGCCCGAATTTCATTTTTTTGACATCACCCTCGGGGCATTTCTGAAAAAAATGGACAGTTTAAATATTTTTTACTCCATAAACGCGCACATGGATTCCCTCATGGAGAACGACTATTGCAAAAGCGCCGAAGAATGCCTACGGATTTATGAAAAATCCGGCGGCAGGGTCATGAGTTATTTCATATACAACCCTAATATGCCGGGGGAATGTATCGAAGCAATAAATAATTACGCAAAAAGCCCGGCATTCAAAGGCATAAAGATACATCCGTCAATGCACAAAACATATGCAAACGACGTTTTGTATGAGCCGGCATATGTATGCGCGCGCGAAAACAACCTGCCTGTATTGACGCACAGTTGGTGCCTGTCTCCGCATAACGACGCGCAAAAATATTCCGTTCCCGGATTATTCGCTAAATACGCGGAAAAATATAATGACGTGATTTTGATTTTCGGGCATTCGGGCGGAAGAATTGACGGGATACGCGAGGCGGCGAAAATGGCGGCGCGTTATCCCAATGTTTATCTCGACACTTCGGGCGATGTTTATCCGCTCGGGTTTATCGAATATCTCGTGAGCGAAGCCTCGGCGGATAAGATAATGTTCGGGAGCGATGCCATGTGGATATGCCCCTCAACACAAATCGGAATGATCGCGGGCGCGGATATCGCGCGGGAGGACAAAAAAAAGATATTGCGGGGTAATGCGCAAAAGGTGTTTTGCATATGAATATGAAAGATACAAAAGAATCGAAAGAATTTAATATCCCCGGTGAAAATTTTCTTGGAGAAAATCTGTGCCGTATCTTTGACTGCAATATATGGCTTGATGCCGGCGAAAAAAATTTGCTCGCCGGGCCGGATGCGGCGGCGAAAAAATACAACCCAAGCGCAGGCGTGTATTCGACAGCATTGAGCTATACGAAATCCCCGGAGGCGGCAAACGAATATTTGACGCGCGAAAATCAAAAAAATCCCGGGCGTCATTTTGCCTATGCAGCCGCCCCGCTCATGCGCGGCGCGGATATTTGTGAAATTATAGATTCGCTGATAAACGAAAACGCGGCTTGCATACGGCTTTTCCCCAAAAAATCAAATTACAGTTTATCGGGCGGCGAAACCGAAAGGCTTCTGTCTGCCATGGAAAACCGCAGGCTGCCGCTTATGATTTGGCATACGGAAACGACATGGGGCGAAATAGACAAAATATGCGGCCGGCACCCGGAGCTTCCGGTCATCGTCGACGGAAATGATAAAAAACTGCTGTATCATAACCGCGCATATATACCGCTTTTGTTAAAACATCCGAATTTATACCTTGAAACTTTCAACCTGATACAATATATGGCTTACGAAACGCTTGTCAACAAATATGAAATAGACAGGTTCGTATTCGGCACGAATTACCCGTCGAACAGTCCCCTCGCCCCTTTATATATGCTGCTCCTTTCGGATATACCGGAAGAAACCAAAGAAAAAATATTAAACGGCAATATGAAAAATTTGATCGCAAATATAAAAAAATGATCAAAAGGAGAAATTTTTTAATGAAAAAGAAAACGAGCATTATAATCGCCGTGATGCTGGCGGTTTTGCCGCTTTTTGCCGCCTGCACAAACGTCGGGCAGCAGCAGCCTCAGGGCGGCGAAAACGGCGGGCCTAAAGAGACGGCTTCCGGCGAACGAAACGAAGACGAAACCTACAGGGAAATTTTGCCGGACAACAAATATGACGGCGTCGCCGTGAACATCCTGATGGGGCCGTTCGCATGGTTCGATATGTACGTCCCGGACGGCGAAACGGGCGAAACGATGAACGATGCGGTTTATCTGCGAAATCGCATCGTGGAGGAAAGGCTCGGCGTGGAGCTGAACGTGATATTCACGGGCGACGAATTCGGGGGCGACCGCGCCGCGCCCATGCTGATCAACGCCATCAAGGCGGGCGATAACATCTACGATATCTATATGCCGTCCCAGGTGTCTATGTTGTCAGCTGTCAGAGAGGGCTACATTGCAGAATTCGACAAGCTTTCTTGGGTTGATCTTGAAAAACCGTGGTGGGACGACCATGTCACCGAGCATTTGAATTTCGGAAACAAGGTTTATTTCGGGGTGAGCGACACAAACTTCACCAATCTCGGCCATACGAACCTTATGCTGTTCAACAAAAACCTGTTCGGGAAAGAAAACATACCCTATCCCTACGACCTCGTGCGCAGCGGCGACTGGACTTTCGACGCTTTTGCGAAAATAGTCCGCGACGGCCGAAGGGACCTCGACGGCGACGGCAGCTATGATATAAAAGACGATCAGTTCGGCTTTTCGGGATGGCATTGGGCGGTAGGCCCCGATCTATATACCGGAATGGGGGGCATATTGGTAGTCAAGGGCGCGGACGGAATGCCCGAATTGACGCTTGCCACGCAAAAATCGTTTGATATATTCGAAAGGATCGTCGCCGTTTTCAACGAATACGGAGGATATTACAACGACGGAAGAGTTACATATGCGGGACTTGAAGTTTTCATGGTTCATCGCCAGAGCTTTATCGACGGCCGCACGCTGATGATCGACGAAAGGCCGATATATTTGGACTTTTACAGGGGAATGCAAGACGATTTCGGGATTATACCTCATCCGAAATATGATTCATACCAGGAAAACTACCTGCAACTGGTTTCTTCCGTGGGAACTTACACGGGCGTGCCGGTCATCTGCAAGGATTTTGAGCTCGCAAGCGCCGTGCTCGAGGCTCTGGCTGCGGAAAGCTACAGATCGGTGATGCCGAAATACTACGAAACGAGGTTGCAGATAAAGCTTGTCCGCGACGACGAATCCGCGGATATGATCGACATCATCGCCAAAAGCCGGGTATGCAGCCTTGCTCTCGATTCGCTTGACGCGCCGACTGTTTTTACTTCGATGATCCCGAAAAACGATGCGAATCTCGAATCGTTTTTCCAAAGAAACGAAGGCAAAATACAAGCCGAACTCGATAAAGTGATCGAAGCGTATTTAGCCGATTGAGTCTTTCGTATATTCTATTTCAACGCTTTCCAAGCCGTTTTCCGCATTCAAGCCAAACATATCCGCATATGTCGTCGTAATTTCAAGGGCGATTTCGTTTTCCGCGTTTTTTTTGATATGATCCGTAATATCCGCCCTATACGGCTTCCACATGCGCTCGCACACATAAAAGCCGTTTACCGAAAGTTTTAATATGTCTTTGTTGTCAAAGCTTACAAAAACGTTTGTGTACTCCATGTCCGCCGGAGGGACAAACACATTTTTAAAGATTCCCTTGCCGGCGAAATATTTATACCCTTGGTTTTCGATGGGCCCGGGATTTATTTTTTCATCAAAAACAGGGACTACGGCATCGTCTTCATTTACTTTGAAGCACCCCGATAAAAATCCGAAAGGAAGCGCGTGCAGTGCCGGCCAGTCCGGCAAATTCGCCTCTATCATTATCGAATTTTCGCCTTCTTTGAGCATATTTGAAATATCCGCTTTGAAATTGTTCACGCCCCAAAACCGCGTGTTGACAAAATGATCCAATATCTTTCCGTTGATATGGATCTTGCTCACGCCGCAAATCTCGCAGTTGAGATTTACGGGTTTCCCGGAATCGCATATTTTTGGCGCCCCCTCAATTTTTACGCAGGAGCGTATTTTGTATTTCATTCCGGGATACGCAGGATAAACGCTTGGGAAATCGCAGTGATTTACGGGGATATAACCGTTTTTGCGTTCGTCGTAAAACATATATTTGAGCGGCAGGACGTTATCGTTCAAAACGGAGAAGCTCCAGCCGTCCGATAAAATTTGTCTTGTTTTGACAGCGTGCGGGCTCGCATTTAGTTCGCCGGCGAAATTTTGAGGCTGCGGATTTTTTTGCAGGATGCCGACCATCATCCCGTCCGGTTCCAATTCGTATATCCGGCGATTGCTTTCGATGTGATAATTTTTCGGGGATTTTGTTTCCGGGTCGTAACATTCAAGGCCGCGGACGCTGTACGGCACCGAAACAATATTTTTGGCCGTGTCGTCGTTATTTATGAAAAACAGCTCAATGTCTTCATTTTCGCGGCGGCAGGCGAGCACGTTTCCCGTCGTCTCCATTTGCAGCATGATGTCGCTTTGATCGATTGCCCCTTTGAGGATTTCGATGTGCGCGTCAAGGGAAATGGGGCTTTCTGTTTGCAACAGAATCGCATTTTTTTGCGGCGTGAAGCCGCCTTCGCCGACGATTTGAGCTGGCATCGAGTTCATATATATTGTCTTCGCGCCGGCCGCCTCGAGCCTTTTTATCATATCGGCGGTTTGGGCGGAGATATGCTCCATCGCCGGAAATATGATGTATTTGTATTCATCGCCCCGGTATTCGATCATGCCCCCGCGAGAATCAAGCCAAGGGGATGCATCCTCCGATATCAGGTCGAGATCGACATGGAGGCGCAGGCATGCGTTTATCGTGGATTCGATCAATTCGTCGATATACCGCAAACTGAAATCGTGTTTTAAATATGAGAATATATTTTCAGATAAGTCAAGCCGCATTTTGGCCTGGACCAGCGGAATCATCAGCAAAATTTTGGAAGACGGTTTCGTCTTGGCTGAAAGATACTGCATGCCCGACAGATAATCCCCGAATTTTTTGTAATGCCCCCACAAAGTATTGTTATATCCGTGCGTGGGAGGGTAAGATGTATATCCCGTTTTCGTAAATCCGTCCCAGGAATAATAGGCGCCCATGTAGTGGATCATATTTACGCCGAGCATGACGAGCCTGTTGGCGACCTTTTTCATCATGGGCATGCGCAGATCCCAGCCGCTTGCCGTATATGTTTCGCACAGCGTCCTCTCGCGTCCGCAGTATTTGGAAACCGACGCGAGCAGTTTGCCCGCGACATTGAAATTTTTGTCGTTTATTTTATGCGCCGAAACGATCGAATCGATGCCGGGTATATGCATATATTCAAGGGAAGCCATCAAATCGCCCGACTGCATCAAATGCCATGTCACGGATTCCTCGCCGTCAAAATGGCCCGTGAATTTCAAATTGTTTTGTTCGCACCAATCGTACATCGGCTTTATGAAATTCTCAAGGTACAGCTTTTTAGCCGTGTCGAAATAATCGTTTCTCGCCTTTTTTTGTTCCGGCGTGACGGGGAGGGCAAACAGGCCATGCAGATGCCCGGTTATGTCGTATCCGTTGATTTCCTTGAACTTTTCCGTGAAAAAGTCGCTCCAGGGAAGCCGGTTCTCCCCGAGGGAAAACGGGTCTGCGAGGCATGCTTCGTCGGTAAAAACGCCCCTTACCGTCTTCCCGAATTCGTCGCCCACCCATTTTTTGTATCGTTCGTGCGTGAGCTCGATAAATTTTTTTGAGGCCGCTTCATTGAAAGTATCGATATACCCCGCTTCGTATCCGGCGTATTTGTACCATACGCAGCTGGTGAGCACATGCGGGTCGGCAACGGAAAAATAATAGTTCAGCGTTATTGTGTTGCAATAATCGTTTTTGTAATAAACGCTTGTCACGCCGTTCCCCGATTCTTCGTATTTTACTTTCTTGGTTATGTTTTCGACGATGCAACCCTCCCCCGCTCCGAACACGGCATATGCGGCAATTAATTTTCCGCGCGCTATCATATCGGAAAAATGGCCCGGAAGACACGAAACGCTCTCGAGTTTCAAAATTTTTCCGGCTGCCCACGGATACTGCCGGAGCAGTTCCCCGCCGGCATTTCCCGAAGGCCAGTTGAATTCATCGTAAATCCAATACCGCAAGCCGAGCCTTTTGCATTCCCCGACCGCGTATTTCACAAAACAAAAAAATTCGTCCGAAAGATATTTCACCGTCAGGCCAAATGCGGCATTGACAAATATGTCGCATATCCCCTGCTTTTTAAATTCCTCCAGCTGAAAACTTATTTCTTCTTTTTTCAATTCGTCGTTCCAAAACCACATTGTAGCCGGACGGTATTCATCCGGCGGATCCCGAAAATTTTTTATATATTCGATATATTCCATAAAACTTGAAACACCCCTTTACAAAAATTTTGAAATCGGGTATAATATAACTTAACATTCCAAAAAATGAAAGCCAGAGAGGAAACAGCCATGGATACAAGGGAACGTTTTGTGCGGGTATTGACAGGCAGAGATGCGGACCGCGTGCCTTTCATGAAAATTTTCGGCGGGACAAACGCGGCCACGGGGCGCTGGTTGAAGCAATATCCGCAAATCGGCACATATATCGACGAATTGCTCGGATTCGAGGGACGCTACAGAGGATGGCAGATAGCTCCGGTAAATACGGGGCTTTGCGGCACTCCTCCGGATGTGGTCGAGTACAGCTCGGAAACCGAAACCCGGGTGCGCCACGGCGACGGCAGGCTCACCGTGCATATGAACCGCGACGGCCATTTCTTTAACCATATCGCAAAATACCCGGTCCAATGCCATGACGATTGGCAGCGTATAAAAACCAGATGGCTGGACCCCGGCGATCCGCGGCGTTTCCCTGTTTTGGGAGAATGGCTCCATTACGTCGATATGTATGGCAATCGCGATTATCCGCTCCAGCTCACCTGCGGAGGCGTTTATGGCTTTGCAAGAAATATGCTCGGCGACGAAGCGCTCTGCCTGGCTATGTACGACGATCCGGGATTTGTCGCGGACATAATTCAAACATATATAGATATGTGCATTTCCATCTGGAAAAAAATGGTCCAGGATATCCGCTTTGACATAATAGAATGCTGGGAGGACATGGCATACAAAAACGGCTCGATCATATCAAAAAAACACTTCATGGAATTCCTCGCGCCGCAATACAACCGCATCAGGGATTTCGCGGGGGAATCCGGCATCCCCCTGGTCATGGTGGACAGCGACGGAAATATCATGGATCTGTCCGAATGGATGAATGAATCGGGCATAAACTGCATGTATCCGTTCGAGGCGCAGTCGGGAAACGACATAGCGCACATAAGAAAATTTTTGCCGGGCATGGGCTGCATAGGCGGGTTAGACAAGGAATGCATGGCCAAAGACAAAAATGCGATGGACGAAGAACTGGAAAAAGCCCGGCGGCTGATCCCGCTTGGCAAATTCATCCCCGGCCCCGACCACTTTGTTTTGGAAAACGTGCCGTTTGAAAATTACAGCTATTTCATGCGCGGGCTAAAACAGGCGATTATCGAAACGAAATTCTAAAAGCTCAACACGATGTCATATTTGCGTATTTTTCACCGACATGAACGCTATCTCCTCAAAGCTCGGGCGGCTTTTCGGGGTTATCCTGATCGTTTCGCTCACCTGGTCGATTATGCCTTTTGAAGCTAAATACACGAGCAGGTGCACCAAAAAATGCCCGCCCGCGTGAAAATGCCTGTAAAACATGGTCAGGCTCTTTATCTCCCCATCTTCCAGATATTCGATCACGGGGGCGGAAATATAGTCGATATGCCCCATCAGGTAATTGTCGGCTTCAAGCAAAAGCGCTCCCAGTTCATCGCTTGAAAGCTCGCCCTTCATGGGGTTATAGTAAAACTTTTCGATAAGCTGCGGGTTCAGCTTTTGCGCGCGCTGCAGCGCTTCCCTGCCCGGCGCTTCCCCTGCCATCCATATCTCCAGATTTGCAAAAGCTTCGGCCATTTTTATGATATAATAGCGGCAGTATGTGTAGTCTTTTTTCACATACAGCCATTTTTCGGCCTTTTCAATGAAGCACACCGCGTCGCAGGCAGCCATCATCGCCGATCTTTGCGCGTCTTTTGCCCCTATTTCCTTGTTTTGCTCGACCATTTTTGTAATGCTTTCGTCGGAAGTGTACATTACCTGGGCTTTCGACATAAAAGTATTCGCAAACCCCCTTCCCTCGAGCATGCGCACAAACGCGCTGCGCTCCTGCACGTTCATATTCAAAACTATGCCGTCCGCGTCGAGGCAAAATTCGGGCACGGCGATTTTTTGGTCGCGCACGACCACGAATGCGTCGATGTCGCTCTTTTCCCATACCACATCGTTGGCAAGGCTGCCCGCGATCACCACCGCGATCACGTTCACGTCCTTTTTCGCGGTTTCTATAAATTCATTTACCGCCTCCAAATAACGCTTCGTAACTTCCCCTTCGCTCTCGAATTTTTTCGTGTTTGTTTCCGTGTTAATTGTTCTCACCCTTTCCTCAAAAAATTTGTTATTTCGTTTTCATACAGCAAAATCAAGCTGTGCAGCGCCCTCGTGATCCCTATATACAGCATCTGCCTGTCGATTTCGTTTTTGTAATTGTTTTTGTCGGCCCCGGGTAAAATGACGCAGTCGAATTCCAGCCCTTTGGCCAAATAGGCGGTCGTGACCGCCAATCTGTTGTCGAATTTTTCGCTTTTGGCGGTCAAAAGCGTTATTTCGAATTCCGGCTTTGATTTTAGCGCATTGTACAAATTTTCCGCTTGTTTGTCCGTTTTGCAGATTATACCGGTGGATTTGAATCCCTTTTTCGAGTTTTCTTTTGTCAGGGCGATTATCTTCTCCGCTTCGTCTTCGGGATTTTCGCATTTTATGATCAGGGGCTCTTCCCCATGGCGCTCGACTAGCTGCAATTTGTCGTTTTTTATCACCTTTTTCGCGAATTCCGTGATTTCGGCAGTCGACCTGTAGCTTTTTAGAAGCGTCATGTTGGTGACTTTTGTCTTGGGCATTCTTTCATATATGGCCGAGATTTTTTCCTGCGAGGACCCTTGGCAATACGGGTTGACAAGCTGGTTCACATCTCCCAAAATCGTCTTTTTGCAAACGAACAGTTTATTGAAAAACGCATAATGAACGGGGGAATAGTCCTGCATCTCGTCGATTAGCAAATGCCGGACATACAAAAAGCTGTCCACCCCGAACACCATGCTCTTTAAGTACAAAAGGGGCGCGATGTCGTCGTAAGAAATCAAATATCTCTCGACTTTTTGCACCTTCTCGCCTTTTTGAGTTTTTATCGTCCTGTTGATTTTAACTTTTTTTGGCATATACATGTTTTCCGCTTTGATGTACTTGTACATATCGCCGTAAAGTTTCATTATGTCCTTTGAATCCCGGAACATCGAGTATATTTTGTTTCGCAGCTGTATTTTTTTTATTTTGGTTTGCTTTATATCGTAAAAATCCATCAGTTTGTCTATTATTTCCTCGATGATCATGTCCAGGCGCTTTAGCGCCGGGAATCTTTTGTAGGCGACGAACCTGCCCTGCAGATAATGTTCCGAAACTTCAAAAACCCTGCCCATTTCATAGCTCCCGTTCTCGTCCTGTATGTAGCTGAAAGTTTCGGGGATAAAATGTGTTTGCTCGATATAGTCGATGTATTCGTTCATTTTGTCCAAAAAGCCGCCGGTGGACTTGAATGCAATCCGCTCGGTCAGGCTTTGGTCGCAGTTTTCGAGGAGCTCGGAAATCTGGCCGTGACAATTCTGATATTCGCAGTATTCGTCCAGCTCATGCTCCGCTATGTCGTCAAATGTCATTTGCAGTATCTGTTCCTCGCCGAGCTCGGGCAGCACGTTTGATATATAATCGGAAAACACTTTGTTGGGCGAGATGATCATCATGTTTTCGGAATAGATCTTGTCTTTTAAAAGATACAAAAGATAAGCGACCCTGTGAAGCGCTATCGAGGTTTTGCCCGACCCCGCCACGCCCTGTATGATCAAAATGTCGGATTTTTCGTCGCGTATTATCGCGTTTTGTTCTTTTTGTATCGTGGCCACGATGTTTTTCATCTTTTCGCTCGATGATTTTCCAAGCTGTTCCTGGAGTATCTCGTCGTCGATTTTTATGTCGCTTTCAAACATATACTCCATGGTTCCGCCATTTATCTTGTATTGCCGCTTTAAATTTATCTCCCCCGCCATGATCCCTTTGGGGGCCGTGTACTGCGCCCGGCCGGTTTCGTAGTCGTAGAACATGCTCGCAATCGGCGAGCGCCAGTCATATATCAGGTTTTTCAGGTTTATTATAAACGAGTGTACGCCGATATATATCTGGAAATTGCCGTTGCCGTCCATGGGCGATCCCCTTTTGATGCCTTCGGCGGATTTTTTGTCGTCGAACAAAAAAGAAATTCTTCCGAAATAGGGAGAATTAATCATTTTTTCTAATCTTTTGTTTTTAGCTAACAAATTATACGCCGAATCAACCATGTTTTCCAAAATTTGACGGTTGGCCCTGATTTCCTGGGGATCCATTTCGTATACTTTGTCGTGCATATATTTTTGGGTCTCTGTTATGAACTCTTTTTCCTGCTCTGTCACCTGTTTGATATTTTCGCTTTCTTTTTTCAGCTCCTCCAAAATGTTTTTCAGATATTCGATTTCTTTCTCCTTGGTCAAGTTAAAATCGGTCGCGTTTTTTGCCATAAAACCACCCCTCGAATCTTAATGATTTATTGAATTTTCAAGAGATAACAACACGTGAATATTAAGTGTACCATATATCCAAAAAAAAGTCAACAAAAAAATTGTGAATTTTTATTGACTTTTGCAACTTTTTGTGATATCATGTTTGAAATGAAAATTACGAAACGGCAGGAAAAACAAAAATATGCTGATATCGACACAGACAGCCATTTTCTCGCAGAAATTCGGGGACCACGACGCTATAAAGCTGCTCGCCAAAGCGGGATATGACGCGCTCGATTATTCCATGTTCGGGATGCTCGGCGAAAACAGCCCGCTAAAAGGCGAGGATTACCAAAAATACGCGAAATCCCTCAAAAAAACCGCGGACGAATATGATATCATATTCAACCAGTCGCACGCCCCGTTCCCCTCATATATCCAAAATCCCGGCGAGGACCGGCAAAGCTATAACGAAACCATTGTTTTCGAGATTGTGAAAGCCATAGAAATAACCTCGATTTTAGGCGCGAAAGCGACGATCGTGCACCCCATAACGCTGCCGGGCAAAAGCTACAAAGAGCAAAAAGATTTCAACATGAATTTTTTTGACGGCCTTCTCCCCTATTGCAAAAAATTCGGCGTAAAAATCGCGCTCGAAAATATGTGGGGCTGGGACTCCGAAAACAAAAAAGTGCTGCCGGGGGCTTGCTCGACCGCTTTCGAGTTTGCCGACTATCTCGATTCGCTCGACAAAGACTGGTTTACCGCCTGCCTTGACATAGGCCATGCGGAAATGCAGGGCACCGGTTCCGTTTCGGCTCCCGGGATGATCCGCGCTTTAGGCCGCGACAGATTGAAGTCGCTCCATGTGCACGACAACGACAACGCCTCGGACCTGCACGATTTGCCATTCAGCCAAAAACTGAACTGGGACGAAATCACCGGGGCCTTAAAGGATATAGGCTACGACGGGGAATTCACGTTTGAAGCCGACAATTTCATAGCCAAATTCCCCGAAGAACTGTATATGGACGCTTCCAGGCTGATGCTCGGCGTCGGCCGCCATCTTGCCTCAAGATTATAATCGATCGGCGAAAACGCCTTCCCGCTTCAAACCCGCGAAATCAATTTGCCTCAGCGCTTCATAGACCCCCACGGCGGCCGCATTTGACAGATTGAGGCTGCGCAGAGTGTCTCTCATCGGGATCCTCACGCAAAAACCGATATTGCGTTTTAGTATGGCTTCGTCTATTCCCGCCGTTTCCTTTCCGAAAATCAGGTACGGATCTTCGCCGTACTCTATTTCGCTGTAGGCTTTTGCCGCTTTCGTGGTAAAAAAATACAAATTCCGGCTTTGGTTCTTTTCAAAAAACTCGTCCGCGTTTTTGTAGCGCGCTATATCCAAATGATGCCAGTAGTCCAGCCCCGCGCGCCTGAGCTTCGCGTCGTCGATTTTAAACCCGAGCGGCTCCACCAAATGCAGCCTCGCCCCCACCGCGGCGCAGGTTCTCGCGATGTTGCCGGTATTTTGGGGTATTTCGGGTTCTATCAAAACCACGTTTATCATGCAGATGACCTCCCAATTTTTAATCATATTTAAATTTTAACACATAATTGTAAAAAAATCTATATTGTTATGGTAACATAATTTCATCGGCGCAATCAAAAATTTCGGAGGCTATTTTAATATGGGATTGATCAAAACCATTTTCGGCACGTACTCGTCGAGGCAGCTCAAAAAAATAGAGCCCATATGCCAAAAAGTGGACGCTCTTTACGATAAATACAAAAACATGAGCGACGAGGAGCTCAAAAACACCACACCCGCCCTAAGGCGGCGGCTCGCAGACGGCGAGAGCTTAGACGACATACTGCCCGACGCCTATGCGGCAGTCAGCGAAACCTCCCACAGGGTGCTGCACAAACGGCTGTACAGGGTGCAGCTGCTCGCCGGCATCATTTTGCACCAGGGCAGGATATCCGAAGTCAAGACAGGCGAAGGCAAAACATATCTCGCCGCCTGCCCCGCGTACCTCAACGCGCTTTCGGGCGAGGGCGTGCATATAGTCACAGTCAATGAATATCTCGCGCGCTACGGCAGCGAGATCATAGGCAAAGTGTTCAATTTTTTGGGTTTGAGCGTGGGGCTGATCGTGCAGCAGGGGCTATCGAAAAAAGACCGCCAGGAAGCGTATAATGCCGATATAACCTATGGCACCAACAACGAAATGGGGTTTGACTACCTCAGGGACAATTTGGTCACATATAAAGAGCAAATGGTCCAAAGGGGCCATGCGTTCGCCATCGTGGACGAAGTGGACTCCATTTTAATCGACGAAGCCAGGACCCCGCTGATCATATCGGGGCAAGGCGACAAATCCACGGATCTTTATGAAAAAACCGACAAACTGGTCAAGCGCATGAGAATGTTCAAAATCAAGGAACTCGACGAAAAACAATCCTACGAGGACGTCAAGGAAGACTATATCGTGGACGAAAAGGCGCAGACGGCCGTTCTGACCAAAAACGGCATAAAAAAAGCCGAAGACTATTTCGGAATAGAAAATCTTTCGGATCCCGAAAACACGGATATAAGCCACCATGTGAACATAGGCATAAAAGCGCTCGGCGTGAAGCAGAACGAAGTCGATTACGTGGTCAAGGACGGCCAGATCATAATAGTCGATACGTTCACGGGCCGCATGATGCCGGGCCGAAGATGGTCCGACGGGCTGCACCAGGCGATCGAAGCCAAAGAAGGCGTGAAAATAGAGCACGAGAGCAAAACGCAGGCCACGATCACTTTCCAGAATTATTTCAGGCTCTACAAAAAGCTTTCGGGAATGACGGGCACGGCGCTGACCGAGGACAACGAGTTCCGCGAAATCTACAACCTCGACGTGGTCGAGATACCCACGAACAAGCCAATGATCAGAAAAGACCACAACGACGTGGTATACACTTCAGTCAACGGAAAATACAAAGCGATCATCGAACAGATAAAGCAGTGCAACCAAAAAGGGCAGCCGATCCTCGTGGGTACGGTTTCAGTCGAAAAATCGGAATTTTTGTCGGCCGTGCTGAAAAAAGAGGGCATAGACCACAATGTGCTAAACGCCAAATACCACGACAGGGAAGCTGAAATCGTGGCGCAGGCGGGAAGACTGGGCGCGGTCACCATCTCCACCAACATGGCGGGGCGCGGCACCGACATAATGCTGGGCGGCAACGACGAATTTATGGCGAAGGCCGAGATGCGCAAGGAGATCGACCCCGAAACCGGCGAATTTCTCAGCGAAAGCGATTTGGTGAACGCCATCAGCTTCTTTCACACCGAAGACGAAAAGATACTGAAAAACAGGGCGCATTTCCGGGAATTGATCGAAAAATACGAAAAAATAATAGAGCCGGAAAAAAAGCAGGTCATAGAAACCGGCGGATTGTATATCTTAGGCACCGAAAGGCACGAGAGCCGCAGGATAGACAACCAGCTCAGGGGGCGTTCGGGCCGCCAGGGCGACCCGGGCGAAGCGAGGTTTTTTCTTTCTCTGCAAGACGATTTGATGCGGCTGTTCGGGAGCGACAGGATTTTGGGCATAGCCTCCCGGCTGGGCGAAGATGTGCCGATAGATGCCAAAATTTTGTCGAATACAATCGAAAGCGCGCAAAAAAGGCTCGAGGGCAACAACTTCGAGCGGCGCAAGAACGTTCTCCGCTACGACGACGTGATGAACCAGCAGAGAAAAATCATATACGCGCAGAGAAAAGAAGTGCTGGACGGCGCCGATCTGAAAGAAAAGATTTTCGGCATGATACAGGATGCCGTCAACGGGGCAGTCGACGAATACTGTTCCGGCGAGGAGGCTTCCGACTGGAACTTCGATGGGCTCCGCTCGCATTTTCGCGAATACCGCCTGACTTATGAAAATGATTTCGTGTTTTCTTCGCCCGAGGAAAAACAAAAAATGGCCGCAGAGGAAACAAAAGAATTGCTGATCGGGCGGGCGCGGGAAATATATGCGCAAAAAGAGGCAATGTTCGACGAATTTTTCAAAAAAACGGAAACGATGAGGGAAATCGAGCGCGTCATACTGCTCGGGGCGGTTGATGAAAACTGGATGGACCATATAGAGGCGATGAGCGACTTATCCGATTCCATAAGGCTCCGCGCTTATGCGCAAAGGGATCCGATAATCGATTACAGGATGGAAGGCGCGGATATGTTCGACGCGGTGATCCAAAACATAAAGGAAACCACCGTGCGCCGCATCATGAACGTCGTGCCCAAAGTGGACGCGATAAAACGCAGGCAAATCGCAACGGGCGACATAGCTTCCCACGGCGGGGATTCGCCGGCGAAAAAAAAGCCCGTCGTGAAAGCCAAAGGCGAAAAAGTGGGGCGCAACGAATCGTGCCCTTGCGGGAGCGGCAAAAAATACAAAAGATGCTGCGGGCTCAACGCAGAGTGAAAACAAGGTATGGGATTTTATGGGATTTGGACTTGTCGTAATCGGGTACCTGACGGTTTTGGGCGTTTTGCCCGATTCGTTTGTATACTACACCTGGAGCATCTATATCGCGGTGGCCGGGGCACTGATCATGCTCGCGGGATTTTGCAGGCTCGCGGAATTCAATGTATATTTCACAGTTGGCAAATATATCTCGATTGCCTACGTTTTTATTCTGCTCGGGATTTCGCCGTTCGTAATCCCCGCCCACAGCCGTGAAATCATGGTTATGTTCGGGACCGTTTCCAAAATAGTCAGGATATGTTTTTTGTTTGTTTTCCATTTTTATCTGCTGTCGGGGATATCGGCCCTGGCCAGGGAAATAGAAAACATCAAAATCGCAAAAAAGGCCAAAAGAAACGTTGTTTTGACATATGTGTTTTTTTCTTTTTTCATCTTCGAGCTTTTTGGCGTACCCGACCAGTTTTTTGCTTTAATGGCACTTTTCGGGCTCGCCTATTTTGCGCTGAATCTCGCGCTTCTTTACAGCTGCTATATGCGCATAACCTATGAAGGGCATGACGAGGCGATCGAGGAAAAATACAAAAAGTCAAACCGCAAAAACAAAAAGGGGTGAAATTTGCAACAATGGAAACCCGTGCCGCGAAAATTGGCGCAAAAAAAATGTTCGATTTTAGATTTTTTGGCATTGGCCTCATATTTTTTATGGATTTCAATATAAATACCGTCGATGTTTTGCCCGATTTCATCGGTTTGATTTTCATATCCGCCGCCATAGGCAAATCATTTTACGCAAGCGAAAATTTGGCAAAAGCCAAAAAATATATAAATATCCTTTACGCGCCCGCACTTGCCAAATTTATCTGGAACATCATATATTTTTTGTTGGATCTCAAAAAAATCGACGGCAGTTCCCTATTGCTTTTGACGACGGCATTCTCCGGTTTCGAGCTCGTTTTGGGCGTTTTGATATTTGCGAATATTTTCAAGGCGCTGGACAGTTTTTTTCAACTGGGCGACAAAACCGCATATTTAAAAAAGTCGGATCTGTCGGCCAAAACGATAAAATTTTTTATGGCGTTCAAATTCGCGCTCTCGATTTTTCCATTGATCCCGGTTTTGCTGACCGATGACGCCTGGGACGGTTTGAGCATATTTTTCGATTCCTATCTGGACGCGGATTTTGTAAAAAACCTGCTCTTGCCCCCAAGCTTCATAATTCAGACTTTAACTGCGCTGTTTTTGCTGTCGCTGGTCATTCCGTTTTTTTTCGAAATCGCGAAAGACAATGATCTGTATGATTACATTAAATCTAAAATAAACTATGAGCTGTTAAACAATCATTTTCTTGTGGCAAAACAAAATCTGCAATTCGCTTTTTTGCTTTTTATAGCCGGCTGCCTGTTTTTTGTCGATTTTCAAGTGGACAATATAAATTTTTTGCCGGATTTTGTCATATGCGCGCTTTTTGTCCCGGGTATTTACATGATAACAAACACGCATCCCGAATTAAAAAACAAAAAATTGCCCGTTTTTCTTTTGGTAAATTCGTGTGTTTCGATTTTGGCCTATGTTTCGGGAATGGTATACAGATTTTCGAAAGCCGCTTTTTTCGAAGGCGAAAACGCGCTTTTATTGCAAATTTTAAAATATGTATCCGCCGTATCTTTTTTCGCGTCGGTCATTTTTTTCTTTTTCATATTCATCGAATTCTATTCGTTTATTCTGGAGCTGCGGCGGCTGCATATTGAATTCTCGGTGAGATATTTGAATAAATACCTCACCTCGGCGGAAAAAAATTATGGCGAAAACAAAACCAAAATCATAAGGACAGCTTCGGCCGCTTTTTGCGTCAAAATTCTTTCGGCCATTTTGCCGGAATCGGGGCTTGTGATATTCGCCCATTCGATGATTATTGCGGCTTTTGTTTTTTTCGCGGCAAAAGGCCTGTATCAAATAAAAGAATCGATTTATTCCTGCTATATCGAAAAAGAACAATCTGAAAGGGGCTGAAAAATTGGCTTTGGACCAAAACAGGGCGCCGATTTTCGAGGCGCTGAAAAAATACAGAAGCGACCGCATCGTGAAATTCGACGTTCCGGGCCACAAAGGCGGCAGGGGAAATAAGGAGCTCGCGGATTTTTTGGGCGAGGGCTGCATGCAAGCCGATGTGAATTCCAGCAAGCCGCTCGACTTTCTGAGCCACCCCGAATCCGTGATCAAGGAAGCCGAGAAGATCGCAGCCGAAGCCTTTTTGGCGGACAGGGCCTTTTTCATGGTGGGCGGAACCACTTCTTCGGTGCAGGCTATGATCATGTACTCCTGCAAATCGGGCGACGAGATAATAATGCCCCGAAACGTGCATAAAAGCGCGATAAACGCGCTTGTGGTCTGCGGGGCTGTGCCCGTTTATGTAAATCCGGGGACAAACAGGGATATGGGGATTTCGCTGGGGATGTCTGTGGAGGACGTGGCCGCGGCGATAAAAAAACACCCGGGCGCCAAAGCGGTATTTGTAAACAACCCCACATATTACGGAATATGCCCGAACCTATGCGAAATCACAAGGATCGCCCATGAAAACAATATGTTGGTTTTGGCGGACGAAGCGCACGGGACCCATTTCTATTTCGGGGAAAACCAGCCCGTAGCCGCCATGCTCGCGGGAGCCGACGCCTCCGCGGTGAGCATGCACAAAACGGGCGGCTCGCTGACGCAGAGCTCGTTTTTGGTATGCGGAAAAGATATAGACGCCGGCTATATGCGCCAGATCATAAATTTGACGCAGACAACCAGCGCTTCGTACCTGCTGCTCGCCTCGCTCGATTTGGCTCGCAGGAATATGGCCCAAAAAGGAAAAGAAATGATTAAAAAAAACGTGGAGTTCGCAAATTACGCGAGATTTGAAATCAACAAAATCGGAGGATATTACGCCTACGCGAACGAACTTGCAAACGGGGACAGCATTTTTGATTTTGACTTGACGAAACTCGCCGTCTACACGCGAAACATCGGCCTTGCCGGCAAGGAGGTATACGACATTCTGCGCGACGAATACGACATACAAATAGAACTGGGCGACATCGGAAATATCCTCGCCATCATATCCGCCGGGGACAGGATGTTCGAGATAGAGCGGCTGATCGCGGCGCTGTCGGAGATAAAGCGGCTGCATTCAAAAAGCACGGCGGGAATGTTCGATCACGAATATATAAACCCGGTGGTGAAACTCGCGCCCAAGGAAGCGTTTTATGCGGAAGGCAAAAGAGTCTTGATAGAGCAAAGCGCGGGAATGGTTTCAGGCGAATTTGTGATGTGCTACCCTCCGGGAATACCGATACTCGCGCCGGGCGAGGAGATCACCAAGGATATTTTGAACTATATAAAATACGCGAAGCAAAAAGGCTGCTTTCTGACGGGAACCGAGGACATGGACATAAATTACATCTATGTGGTGTGAATTCAATTGGCTTTTTCATTTGTTCGCATCCCTGAACGTTTCCATCGTGTTTTCGATCGCGGTTTTGGCCGCGTTTTCGAGGCGCTCGTATATGGTCATCAGGCTTTCGCCTTTCAAATTATATATATTGTCGCGGTAGCCGTTGAACAGCTCCCCCCAGTTATAGACCGAAGCGAGGTCAAACACGCGGTTTTTGCGCATGAGTTCCAGCATTTCGGTGGATTCTTCATCGCGCGAGGCTTTTCTGCGCACTGTGACCTCGTAATACGCATCCATCAAAACCGTTGAGGAAACCGCGCTCATGGCGTCCAGCACAAGTCCCGTGCGTTCGGGATTTTCGTTTGATTTGGGTATCATTGCCGACGGGGCCGCGATTCCCATCCATGAATAATAATCTTTTTGCGCTTCGTCGTATTTGGGTATGGGAATCATTCCGTAATCGTCCTCCATTGCCCGAAGCCCCCAGAAAGCGGACAGCACTTCCGGGTAAAACAAGGCTCTTCCCGCCGCGAACACGTTTGTGGGCGCGGCGAATTCAGCCGGAATGTCGGCTATTTTGCTGCCACCTCCGGCAAGCTGCTCCTGGCCGATAAACATTCCGGCCGCCCTGTCCATCAGTTCGCGCACTTTGTCTGCTCCCGCCATGTAGCGTTCGCTCGGCGGGTTGATCACAGGATAGCCGCCGGCATCCAAGGTGATCGGGTTGAAATCCATTCCGAGGGTGAAGGCGAGGATGACCTGAGCGTGGGTGGTGATTCCGAAACGGTCGGCGCCGGTGAATTTCCCGTCCCCGTTCAGATCGCTTTTCGCGGCTTTGGCGTAGCCGTGCATCACATCCAAGCTCCATTTTCCTTCGCGGACCACCGGATACAGATCATCCAGGCCCAAATCCCGGATGATCGCCTTGTTATAAAACGTTATCCACATATAGCCGCAGTTGTTTATATGCGCGTCGGTGGCCGTAAACATCAGCGTGCCGTCCAGCGCAAACGACCGGCGGGCGTTCTGGTCCCACCAGGGGGCATCCAAATTCAAGGTGGATACGCTGTTGAGGTTTGTGAATATTCCGTTGGCGGCCATCGCGGCGCACACCACCGGACCCACGAAAACCGCGTCCCATTCGTCCATGCCCGCGAGCACCGAGCGGGAGACTTTGTCGCCGAGCACCGTCCTCTCCTCTATTTGCTCCGTGATTTTGATGTTGAATTTTTCCTCGATCAACGTATTGCGGCGGTAAACCGCGTCGTTTACCGGATCGCCGGTTTCGTGCTCCGATGTCAATTCGATGGAAGTCCATCGGTCGTCGTTGAAAGTAGTGGCGTTGTATATGCGGAAAACATAGCCCTCAAGATTTGCTTCGGGAAATTCATAGCCCGAATACAGCGGTTTTTCCTTTGAATCGTTTGATTTGTTTTCATCCGGCGCTCCGGCTTCCGCGCTTTTTTCGGCGTCGCCGTTTTCGCCCGTAGTCTGCGCCGGCGCACAAGCAAAAAAAAGAAATCCGAAGATGAAAAAAAGCGCGGAAAAGACATAAAATTTTTTCATGTTTATCCCTCAAATTTTTGTAATAAAATTCCTGTAGACATCATACCCCATTTTTGTTTTTTTGTCAATAGAGATTTCATAAAAACGATTGCAAAAAAAAAGCATCCGTGCTATACTGTACTAAAAAAGAAAGGTGTATTATGATGAAAAACACAAAACCCAACTTGTTGTTTGTTTTTTCCGACCAGCAAAGATGGTGCGACCTCGGCTGCTACGGCAACAAAGAGGTGATATCGCCCAATTTCGACCGGTTTGCCGAAAATGCCGCCGTTGTGGACTGCTGCATGACGAATGCGCCTTTGTGCGTCCCCATACGCGGCACGCTGATCACCGGATATATGCCAAACAGGCACCGCGCCGCCACAAACGATCTTCCCATACGCCACGACATAAAGGACATATCCTGCGTGCTGAGGGAAAACGGCTATAATACCGGCTATATCGGCAAGTGGCATCTGACCGGGGTCCCCAGGGATCAGTATGTGCCCGTCGAAAAACGCTTCGGATTTTCGGAATGGAAAATAAACAACTGCAACCACGACTACTTGAACTGGAGCTATTACGACGAAGATAACGCGCTGCACCCCGAAACCGCATACGAGCCCGCCAAACTGACCGATCTGGCGCTCGATTTTTTGCGGCGCAGCCCTGGTGGCCCGTTCGCGCTGTACCTCTCGTGGAGCCCTCCGCACAGCCCCTATCATCATATGCCCCAAAAATATCTCGACATTTATAAAGACAAACCGGTGACTCTGCGCGAAAACGTGCAGGACACGATGGATATGCTGCACGGCGAACCTTTCGAGGGAGGCCACAGGCTCACCACGAAAAAGCAGGGCAAAAATTTCATCGAAGAGCTTTACAGGGGGTATTACGGGCACATAACCGCCATCGACGAACAGTTCGGGCGGCTCGTCGATTATCTCGACGAAAACAATTTGAGCGAAGACACGATCGTGGTGTTTACCAGCGACCACGGCGATATGCTCGGCTCGCACAGGTACATAGACAAGCAGCTCCCCCATGAGGAAAGTTCAAGGGTTCCGCTCATGGTCAGATGGGAAGGCAAAACCGTGAAGGGTTATCTGAACGAAATCGCCTCGCTCGTCGATATGCCGGAAACGCTGCTTTCCATGATGGGGCTGTCATTCGCCGAAAAACGCGACGGTGTCGATTTGTCGCCGATGTTTCTCGAAAATGGGCCGGGGCTCGAATGCGCGTATATCGCAAACCACGTCCCCTGCCACAATGCCGCAGTCCGGCCGTACGGCGCATGGAGGGCGCTTCGCACGAAAGATTACCTGTATGCGCGCGAAGCGGACACGGACTGCACGTTTTTGTTCGACATGAAAAACGACCCGTACCAGCTAAACAACCTAAAAGACGACGTTAAATGCAAGGATATTATATCCAAATTCAAAATTCAACTCGATCAAAAGGCGAAATCCTACGGCGACGCGGTCGTGGACTGGAAAGAATTCATAATGACAAACGATCTTGTCGGCGAGTGGGACAAATCCCAAAAATATTTCGGCTTGCCGTTATTTGAATCCGGCAAGCTCGCATGGTAAAAAATATAAAATAAAATAAAAAAACGGAGGAAAACTCATGCATCGCTCAAACAATCAATATTTCGGGGACATCAGGCAATATCTCGAAACCGTTCCGGTGATCGAAACCCACGAGCACTACACAAAATATCAAAACGCGGGAGACGCTTTGCAATTTTTGCTCGGCAATTATTACGGTTCGGATTTCGAATCGGCGGGAGGCGGAGGGATACCCGGCGAGCTTTCCCAGAAAGAGCGCTATGAATACTTTTTGAAATTTTATCAAAAATCAAAGCACACCGCCTACGCGCGGGGAATGCTGGAGGGGCTTCGCATTTGCTGGGGCATCGAAAGCCTCGACAGTTACGAAAATTTTTTGGAGCTGGAAGAAAAACTGAAAACAAGGGATGTTTCCATATATGACGAAACCATGGAAAAATTG